>Ga0307517_10001115_pt1 | contig 45308 bp, 25 predicted proteins | sample 23_EM_MG_FD_194515 | JGI IMG/M metagenome (GOLD analysis project Ga0307517, IMG submission 194515) | Populus trichocarpa ectomycorrhiza microbial communities from riparian zone in the Pacific Northwest, United States - 23_EM | ecosystem: Host-associated > Plants > Roots > Unclassified | place...
ACGGCCTGTAGTTCTTCCCGGGAAGGCTTGGCCGAGCCGATGGTCAGCTCCCGGAAACACTGGCGGCTATCGGCGGAAATTATTTTCGTTTGCAGGCTCCGCGCCCATTGGACGGCTGCCGCCGTTTTGCCTACGGCGGTAGGTCCAACGATCAGTATGACTGTCTGGGGATTCAATGTCTCAGGGTCTATTCTTCGGCAGGAGGTTCATCGCCTCCGATCTCTTCATCGCTTTCTTCTTCGCCCGTCTCTTCTTCGGCGACATCGGCGCCATCCGCTCCTTTTACGCCAAACCCTTCGGTGCCCTTGGTCAGATCATATTTTTCCTCTATCTCCGTCAGCTTATCGCCCACGATGCCCTTGGTGCCATATTGGGAAGGGGGTATGCCTTCGGATTTGATGACGGCGGGATAGTCCAGCTTGCCATTCTCTTCTTTCGATACGTTGATCAGCTCTACCAGGAAGCTCCAGTTCTTGACGAAATCATAAACATAGATGAATTTCTGGTTGGGATCGCGGATTTCGGAACCGATGGGGGTAGCTTCCATCAACAGGGGTTCGGCCTTATAGGCCTTGTCGTATTTCTGCAGGGAGATCTCCCTGCCTCTTTGCCAGTTGTCATTACTGCGGTAGAAAGTGGCCTGGTGCTTATTGTCGAACTCATACGCTTTCAGGATGACCTGGTGCAATTGCAAAAAGGTCTGGGTATGCTTTGTCACCACATCCCGGTAGATGCTATCGTCCTCCTCAAAATAGATCCTGAATTTCAATACTGCCATAGATGATATGCCATTTAGAGCACACAAGATACATAAATTCACCAATTCTACTTCACGGCTCTTAACTTCAGGTCGGCAGCCTTTTTCATCATAAATTCGTATGCCGCTTCATAATTATTTTCAATGACCCCATCCAGGATCGCTTCACGGATGGCATTTTTCAGATCGCCCACAATCCGGCCCGGAGGCAGCCCGAATTTCTCCATGATCAATTCCCCGGTGACGGGTGGCTGCCAGTTGCGGATACGGTCTTTATCCTCTACCTCCCTGAGGCGTTCCCGCACCATCGCGAAATTCTCCAGGTAGCGCTTCACCTTTTGTTTGTTCTTCGAAGTGATATCCGCATCACAGAGGGTCATCAGGGCGTCGAGATCCTCGCCTGCGTCGAAAAGCAAACGGCGGATGGCCGAGTCTGTGATATTTTCCTTCGTCAGGCTGATGGGACGCAGGTGCAATTCCACCAGCTTACGGACAAAGCGCATTTTTTCATTTTGCGGCAATTTCAGCCGGGCGAAGATCTTCGGCACCATCCTCCCTCCTACTACTTCGTGTCCATGGAAGGTCCAGCCATGCTCTTTTTCGAACCGTTTGGTGGCCGGCTTGCCGATATCATGCAGGATCGCGGCCCAGCGTAGCCAAAGGTCGTCGGTATTGCTGCTGATATTATCCAGGACCTGCAGCGTGTGATAGAAATTATCTTTATGTCCAAGCCCGTCGATGTATTCCGCGCCGGCCAGATCGACCATCTGAGGAAAGATAATGGCGAGCAAGCCGCTTTTGTACAGGAGATCAAAGCCCACGGATGGACGGGGGCTGAGAATGATCTTGTTCAGTTCATCCGTGATCCGTTCCTGTGAGACGATGGAGATCCGGTGCGCATCCTCCTTAATAGCTGCGAAAGTGGTTGCTGCGATGGTGAAGTTCAGCTGTGCGGCAAAACGGATGGCCCGCATCATGCGCAGCGGATCATCGCTAAAGGTCTGCAAGGGGTCCAGGGGTGTCCGGATCAACTTTTGTGCCAGATCACTGACCCCGTCGAAAGGGTCGATGAGCTTGCCAAAATCCTTTTCGTTCAGGCTGATGGCCATGGCATTGATGGTAAAATCACGGCGATTCTGGTCGTCTTCCACTGTTCCCGGCGCCACCGAAGGATTGCGTGAGCTGGCGCGATAGCTTTCTTTCCTGGCCCCTACGAATTCCACATCCAGCTCTTCCAGCCGGATCTGTGCGGTGCCGAAATTCTTAAAGAACAGGACGGGGGGCTTAGGGTGGAACCGGCCTGCCACCTGATGCGCCAGTTCGATGCCGTCCCCCACGCATACGATATCCGCATCTTTCGTAGGGCGGCCGATGAGCTTGTCCCGGACGAAGCCCCCGATGAGAAAACAGGGCACCTGCAGGCCGGCGGCGGCCTGTGCTATTTTGTTGAAGATCTCCGTTTCCCTCTCTGTGCAGTTGATATCCATAAGCGCTGCAAATTTACAAGGTTTGCAGCAACTGCTGGTCTTCGATCCGGAGAGCGCATTTAAAATGCCCCAGGGGGCAGGCTTTATAGCCATGGAGCCCGCAGGGGCGGCAGTCCAGCGGCTCCTGTATGCCGACGATGAACCGCCGGTCGGAAAGAGGGCCGAAGCCGAAGCCGGGGATGGTAGAACAATAGACCGCCGTTACCGGCGCGTTGACGGAGCTGGCGAAGTGCATGGGAGCAGAGTCATTCACATAATTCATGGCCGCGTCCTTCATCAGGGCCGCCGATTGAAGGAAAGATAATTGTCCCGCCAGGCTGGCAGCGCCCGTCTCCCTGCTGATGTGTTCGCATAATTCTCCGTCGGAAGGGGCTCCCAGGAGGTAGACCTTATAGGCAGAAGGCAGCTGGCGGATAAAGCTGATCCATTTAGCGGCGGGATACTGCTTGGTGAACCATACGGAGGCAGGCGCCACCGTTATAAAAGGCTGTCCTTTGTACGCGCCGGCCTTCGCGAGATCCTGTTCCGTCGGATACAACCGGGGCCGGGCCGGGATAGCATCCGTAAAATCTTTTATCAGCGCCTGGTTGCGATCGATCTCATGGAGAGGAGCGCTGCCTTCGCTAACGATATGCGGAACTCTTTTGGTGAACAGGCGGCTGAGAGGGTTCTTGTCGAAGCCGATGGTCTCTTTCGCGCCGGAGAGGGCCGTGAGCAGGCCCGTGGCGGCATAACGCTGCACGTTGATGACCTTATCGTATCGATGGCGCCGGATGCGCAGGAGCATTTTCCAGAGATTGCGGAGCTTCCCTTTTTTTTTGTCCCAGACCAGGGTCTCGTGCAGGAACGGGTGGCCGGCGAGCAGGGACTCGTTGCCTTTCCTTACGAGATAATCGATCTGCGCATCGGGAAAACCGGCATGTAATTTTTCAAGGATCCCGGTGGCCAGCACCGCGTCGCCAATGAAAGCCGTTTGTATGACGAGGAATTTTTGCACCCTGCAAACCTAATATAAAATGGCGATACTTCTCCGGTGAGGGGATCTTACGGACGGATCACCGTGACCGTTGCATCCTTGTTCCATTTTACGACGGCCGACGGTTGTTGCCGCCTGCTGTCCTCCTGCCGGTAATGCACGATATAATCCACGCCCGACCGTACCTCTTCTTCGACCTCTGTAAAGAGAGCAGGCGCCGGCCGGCCGGAGACATTGGCGGAAGTAGAGACCAGTGGTTTGCGGAACCGTTTGATAAGGTGTTTGCAGAAAAGTTCTTCCACCAGGCGGATGGCGATCGTACCATCGGAGCCCGTCAGGTTATCCGCCAGGCCCAGGGGACCTTCATAGATCACCGTAGTGGGTTTTTGCACACCATGGAGGTAATCGAATATGCGCAGGTCCGGGGCGCTGATATATTTCAGGACGTCCCTTTCATCCGCCATCAGCACGATCAGGCTCTTGGATTCGTCGCGTCGTTTCAGATCGTATACGGCTTTTACCGCGACGGGGTTCGTCGCATCGCAGCCTATTCCCCATACCGTATCGGTGGGATAAAGGATAAGGCCCCCCGCATGCAATACCCGGAGGCAATTTTCGATATCGTCCTGGAATTCCATCCCCGCAAAAATACAGGCAATCTCCCTGTATTTGCGCGACATGTAGTAAGTTTGCGCAAAATTATTGTAGATGGAATTGCAATCACTGATCGAAGAAGCCTGGAAGAACCGTGAATTAGTCCAGGATGTAAAATACAGCGATGCCATAGCGGCCGTCATAGAGGACCTGGACAAGGGCCGTCTGCGGGTAGCCTCTCCCACCGACAATGGCTGGCAGGTGAACGAATGGGTCAAGCAGGCCATTCTTTTATATTTCGGCGTTCAGCCCATGCAGACCTGGTCGCTGGGGCCCTTCGAGTTCTATGACAAGATGCTGCTGAAGAAAAACTACAAGGAGCTCAAGGTGAGGGCCGTTCCCCATGCCGTTGCCCGGTATGGCGCCTTCCTCGCGCCGAACACCGTATTGATGCCCAGTTATGTGAATATCGGCGCCTATGTGGACGAAGGCACCATGGTGGATACCTGGGCCACGGTAGGCAGTTGCGCACAGATCGGCAAAGGAGTGCATCTCAGCGGCGGCGTAGGCATCGGCGGCGTATTGGAGCCCTTGCAGGCGGCCCCCGTCATCATTGAGGACGGCGCCTTTCTCGGCAGCCGTAGTATCGTCGTGGAAGGGGTGATCGTGGAAAAAGAGGCGGTGCTGGGCGCCAATGTCGTATTGACCCAGTCCACGAAGATCATCGATGTCAGCGGAAAGGAGCCCGTGGAGTATAAAGGCCGCGTACCGGCGCGCAGCGTCGTGATCCCCGGCAGCTATCCTAAAAAATTCCCCGCGGGCGAATACAATGTGAACTGCGCCCTCATCATCGGTCAGCGGAAGCCCAGCACGGATAAGAAAACAAGCCTGAACGACGCATTGAGGGATTTTAACGTAGCGGTGTGATGACGGCGGATCCGGCGAAGAAAAATGCCCTGCTGACAGGGTTCCTTATCTCCTTTACCGGCGCGATCCTGTTCTCCACGAAGGCCATTATTATCAAGAAGGCCTTTCATGCGGTGGCGACGGATGCCCTTACCCTCCTGACCCTGCGGATGGTATTCTCCCTTCCTTTCTACCTGGTCGCCGCCGTCTGGGGCAGCCGGAAGGAAGGGAATGTGAAAATGAACCGGGGGCAATGGCTGCGGGTGATCGGGCTGGGATTGCTGGGTTATTATCTCAGCAGCCTTTTTGATTTTATCGGGTTACAATATATATCGGCCGGGTTGGAACGGCTGATCCTCTTCATTTATCCCAGCCTTGCCGTGCTGATCAATGCCGTGCTGTTCCGCCAAAAGATCAACTCCGCACAGCGATGGGCGCTTGTGCTGACCTATATAGGCATCGGCATCGCTTACTTCGGGGAATTAAAGGTCGATAACAGCAACCCGAATTTCTACTGGGGCAGCCTGATGATCTTCCTTTGCGCCATTACTTATGCTTTTTACCTGGCCGGCACGGGCAGGATGGTGCCGGTGCTGGGCGCTGCGAAATTCACTACCTATAGCATGCTGGTCGCCACGGGCGGCGTGCTGCTCCATTTTACCGTGCGGGCGCTCCTGCGGGGAGATGATCCTTTGATCATTGCCGGCAAGGGTCTATGGGGATATGCCCTGCTGCTGGCCTTAGTGGCCACCGTGATCCCCTCCTTCCTGCTCGCAGAGGGCATGAAGCGTATCGGCGCCAATAATGCCGCCATCATCACCAGCGTCGGACCCGTATCCACGATCCTGCAGGCGCATTTCATCCTGGGTGATAAGATCTTCGCGGAGCAGGTAGTTGGGACCGTCCTGGTGATCATCGGCGTATTGCTCATCGGCTGGAAGGGCAGACAGGTCGCGGGAAACGAGACCACGGGATAGCTATCAGCCGCAGACCGGGCTAAGTAAGGATCTGTTCAATAGCTGCCGCGATGGCCTTCAGCAATTCCGTCTCCGGTAACCTGCCGGCGGTTTCAGGGGGTATGATGGCCCGGTAGCTGCCTTCCTCGTCCCGTTCGAAGATCACATTGGTCCCATCAACATCCACATGAAACCGGTGCGTATAGCCCGAAGCCTGCAGGGTAGCGCCGAAAAGGCGTTCGGCGCCTTTATAATTTACCGGGAGATCGAAGGGTTCATCCATATGCTGCAAAGATACGATGCTTTTTATTCCGCGTCTTTCTCCGGAACATGGCGGCGATACAGCAGCCGCAGCAAGGAGGGCAGGACGATCAGCAACAGGGGTAAGGCCATGACAAACCCGCCGATCACGGCAATGGCTAGCGGCTGATGGAGCTGTGCCCCCGTCCCGATGCCCAGGGCCAGCGGCAGCAGGGCGATGATCGCTCCCAATGCCGTCATCAGCTTGGGGCGCAGGCGCGTGGATATGGCATAGACGACGGCCTCGTCCACTGTCTGTGTGGCCAGGGAATCTCGGAACTGCAAAAAGGTGAAGATGGCATTTTCGCCGATGATCCCTACGATCATGATGAGACCGGTGTAGCTTCCCACGTTGAGGGGCGTCCCGGTAAGGTATAAGGCCAGGTAGCTGCCGGAGATGCCTAATACCGCCACCAGCAGGATAATGAGGGCGACGGAGAACCGGCGGTAGAGGAAGAGGATGACGCCGAATACCAGCAAACTGGCGGAGATAAGGATGACCAGGAGCTCGTTGAAGGATTGCTGCTGCTCGGCATAGGCGCCACCATATTCTATATGATATCCTGGCGGCAGGATGATGCCGGCGCCCACTTCCTTTTGTATATCTTTCATAACGCTGCCCAGGTCCCGGCCTTCGAGCCGGGAGGTGACCACCCCCATCGATTGGAGGTTCTCGCGTTGGATCTCTGCTTCGCCTGCCTTAACGGATACCGTGGCCAGATCGGTGATCGGCATGAGCTGGCCATTTGGCAGGAATATTTGCAGCCGGCCGATGTCGGCGACGCTGCGGGTGCGGCTGCCGGGATAGACCATGCGTATATTCGTCAGTTGTTCTTTTTCGGGCAGCGTCCCTACGATATTGCCTTCGAGAGAAGCCTGCAGCTGATATTGTAGATTAGCGGGGGTAAGACCAAACTGGGCCAGCTTTGCATAATTGGGTTCGATCGTAACGGATGGGCCGGCGATGACGATGCCATTGAATACATCCGCGGTACCCTCTACTTTTGTTAGTTTATCCGCTGCCTGTTTAGAAAGATCATGAAGGATCTGGGGGTTATCGCCGAATATTTTCAGCTCGATGGGCTGTACAGACGTCATCAGATCGCCCAGCATATCCCCGATGACCTGTCCGAAATCCACTCTTAGCGCGGGCTGGGAGGCTTCGACCTGTTTTCGGATGTCGCTGGTCACCTCCTCTGTAGTCTTCTTGCGATCCGTCTTTAGTTGTATGAGGTAGTCGCCGGTGTTGGGCTCTGTTATAAAGAAGCCCATCTGGGTGCCCGTTCTGCGGGAGTAGGCCTGTACCTCCGGTATTTTAACAATGATCTTTTCCACTTCCTTCAGCATCCGGTCCGTCTCTTCCAGGGAGGTGCCGGGCGGGGAGCTATAGTCCAGCACAATGCTGCCTTCGTCCATTTCCGGCAGGAAGCCCGTCTCCAGCTTAGGTACGATCCACCAGATAAGTCCGGCCAGGACTGCCATGGTCAGAAAACTCAGCCAGGGCCGCAGGATGAAGAAGGATACCCATCGCCGGTTCTTTACAGGGTGGGACATGGTTTTCTTTGTCCGTTGCTTATTTTTTGTCAGCAGGAGATAGATGACCGGCAGGCCGATCCAGGTGACAAAGAAAGAACAGACCAGGGTAATGATCATGGTATTGGTGAGCACTTTGAAATAGGCGCCGGCTACCCCGCTCATCAGGATAAAGGGAACAAAAATGACGATCGTGCTGATCGATGACCCCAGCATGGCGGGAAAAAGGTAGTGAATGGCCTTTTGCAATAAGGTAGTAGTAGGTTCTTCGGGGTGTTCCTCGTGGGTACGGTGGATCTGTTCCACGACGACGATGGCATCGTCAATGATGAGGCCGATGGCAGCCGCCAGCGCTCCCAGGGTCATGATATTGAAGGTATAGCCAATGGCATACAGCACGATGAGGGTCAGGCAAAGCGTAATGGGGATGGTGATCAGGATGGTGGCGCTGGCCTTGAGCGAACGCAGGAACAGGATAGCCACGATGATAGCCAGGGCCAGGCCGATCCACAGGCTATCGGTCACGCTTTTTACGGAGGTGTTGACGAAATCCGCCTGTTTATAGTAAGGCAGGATCGTCACTCCTTTGGGGAGGATAGCCGTCAATTGCGCTATTTTCTTTTCCATCGCCGTGGAGAGGCTGACGAGGTTGGCATTCGGCTGCTTGATAACGGCGATCAGCAGGGCCTCTTTGCCATTGGCGTTGATCTTGGTATATTCCACCGCCTCTTTCACGTCCACCGATGCGATCTCTTTTAATAGAATGATCCTTTTACCGGTATTACGGACAACAATATTGCCGATATCTTCTTTGTCGTGCACGGTCGCGTCCGTCACCGTCAGGTAGAGGTAGTGATAGTCCGACAGGAACCCATTGGACTTGATGAACCCCGTCTGTCCGAGCGTCGTATTGAGAAGGTCAGGCGTAATGGAGAGTGTGCTCATCTTGCGCGCATCGAGGGTCAGCCAGTATTCCTTTGTCTTTCCCCCGATGATACGGATCTCCGAGACGCCGGCCACCTGGGACAGGAAGGGCTTGATCGTATAGTTTGCCAGCTGCTTCAATTCAATGGGAGATCTGTCGTGGCTTTCGAGGGTATATCCCATCACCGGCAGGATGGAGGGATTCATCTTCTCCACGGTTACCTGGGTCTCGGGGGGAAGGTTATTTTTAATCTCGTTGATCTTCGATTCGATGCGTTGCTGGCTGAGATCGATGTCTGCTTTCCAGTCCAGGAAGGCCGAGATCTCGCAGCTTCCGCGGCTTGTGGTACTGCGTACGTACAGCAGATCGGGGACCTGCTTGACGGCTGCTTCCAGCGGCCTGGTCACCGTGACCATCATTTTGCCGACGGGCTGGAGACCGGCATCGGCGATGATCTTTATCTTAGGGAAAGTGATCTCGGGAAAGAGCGCCGTCTGCAGCCTGCTGTAGGAGAACATCCCGCCCAGGATAATGATCGCCAGGGTGACGGCCAGGGGATTTTTGTATGCAACGAAAAAATTTTTCAAGGTATGCGCTTTCTATTTTAAAATGCGTTCGGGCCGGATATTTTAACTTTCGCGGTATCGGGCAATCCATAGTGGCCGGTTAGCAGGATCCGGTCCGATGGCGTAAATAAAGGTTCCAGGATCTCTACCCTGGTCTGGGTCTCGATGCCTTTTTTAACCGGCACTTTTACAGCCGTCGCACTATCGATCAGTTTCATGACCCAGTATTCGCTTTCCGTCTCGTCGGTCAGCAAAGCTGCCCGGGGCAGGGATTGGGTGCTGGCATGGACGGTCTTGCCTATCCGCACCCTGGCGATAAGATTTTCCGGGATCGCATGACTGGTATTGACCCGGATGACTACGTTCTGGGTTTGGGAGGCGGAGTCGACGGTAGGCATTACGGGGCCGAGCGCTCCGTTCAACCTTTCGCCATCGGGTAATACCAGCTCCACCGAATGCTGGCGGAGCACATAGGGTCTTAGTTCGTAAGGCAGGTTGAGCAGGAACACAAAGCTGTTGCGGTCGCTGATCACGGCCAGCTGTTCGCCGTCCTGCACGTAATCGCCCGATTGATGATTGAGTTGGGTGATATATCCATGCTGGTTAGCATTGATGCGGTTAACACCACTGAACTTCAGGGTAGAATCCAGCATTTTAAGGGTATTACCAATACTCTGCGCTTCTTTCGTCTTAAGAGTGAAAAGAGGCTGCCCTGCTTCTACCAGTTTGCCGGGATAAACATCGGAGGATTGTAAATAGCCGTTCGCGTTGGCCTTTACATAGCTCTTTTGCAGGAAGGCGGATACGGCATTCAGTTCGATGGTATCATCCAGTGATTGCCGGCTGATGGTAGTAACGGTGACGGGCGTACCCGTCTCCGAAGCGGAATCCGGGGCTGATTCGGCGGGTCCTTTGCCATTGGCTGAATCTTTCCCGGCACCCTCTCCCTGACCCGGCTGATGGTTGCAGGCGAAGAGCAAGGGGATCAGGAGGATATATAAGCCATGGATGGCCAAGGGGAAAGTTTGCCGGAACGATCGGTAAAAAGGCAGGTATCCGTTCATCGGTTGTAAAAGTTGATTTGATTGATGATCTGCAGTCTCGTGATATTGTTTTGCGTGAGCAGGTTCTTTGCATTCAGGTAATTGGTGAGCGCAAGGATATAGTCTGCGATCCGGGCATCCCCTGTCGCCAATAATTTCTGGTTGACCGTAATGAGGGTACCTGAATATTTTACCTGTTCTTCGATCTGACCGATGAGGTCTTCCGTAGCCCTCAACTGCCGGGTCAGTTGTGCGATCTGCTGGGTATATTGCCGGGAAAAGAAATCTTTGTACCCCAGGCGCGTACGTTCGGCAATGTCCAGCTTGCTGTATTGTAGTTTTCGTTGATGCCCGTCGTAGATAGGAACGCTGAGGCTCATGCCGAAGCTGGTGCCGAAGTTCTTATAGGCCTGGTAAGCGAGGGTCGACGAATAACCGCCGTCCGCGAATAGGTTCACTCTGGGTTTGTAGCTGAAATCGAGCAGTGACCGTTGGTTACGCAGCTGCAAGCTATCGATATGGTATTGCCGGAAGAAGATGGATTGGGTGACATCCGGTAAGGCCTGCAATTCTATACCCGGGTCTTTTAGCGCGGGGGCTGCGGTGTCTACCACGCCACAGAGATAATTGAGCGTACCGAAATCGTTATCATACTGGATCCTCAACTGCCGTACCAGCAGACCCTCCTGCTTGAGCGTGACAAGAAAGGCCAGGTAGTCCGTCTGGCGATATACATTCCTTTCCGTGAGGTCTTTCAGCAGGCTGTCTTCCCTTTGCAGGAGGCTATACAATTCCTGGTTGAAACTCAGTTGCTGCCAATCGCCATAAGTGGTGATGTACTGGGTCGTCACGCTTTTTTTCAGGTCCTGTTCGGATATTTTAGCGGTGTTTGCGATGCTGTCATTTTGCAGGCGTATCGTCCCGTACTGTGCATCCAGGTAGCCTTTAGGTAGCAGGGGCTTGTTGACCGTGACCAGGGTGCTGAAATTGCCGCCGTTCGTGATGGCATTATCGTACCCATAGCCATGGATCACGGGCGCGTAGGAATTGATACTCGATCCGGTGACCTGGACCCTGTTCCCGGCCCGGATGAGCTGGCTGTCCAGGCTTCCTGACAGGACCTGGTTACGGTAATCTTTCAGCAGGGGGCTGTTCCGCAGCGCCTGTTCCAGGTAAAAATCCAGGCCGGGGGCGGAGGACGGCGGGGTTGCCTGCCCCTGGCAGTGTACGGAAAACGCGACACCCATTAGGGTAAGGATCAAGATGGTAAACAGGAAAAGCTTATTATTCATCCGGTAAAAAGATTGCTGGCGATATAAATGACCGAGTCAAAGCTATCCCGGAATTTTGTGGGAATTCTGGATTTATGACCGGATAGTTTGGCAAGCAAAGGTAAGTCCCTTACCTTCAGATTTCCTCCAGATTTAGGCGCTTATTTTATCCAAACTCTTATAAATGAAAATCCTGATTGTTGAAGATGAGCAGGAATTGATGAAAAGCATGGTCACTTACATGAAGGGAGAGAATTATGTATGTGAGATCGCTACCGATTATAGCAAGGCCCGGCAAAAGATCGAACTCTTCACGTATGACTGTATCTTATTGGATGTTTCATTGCCGGATGGAAATGGCCTCTCGTTGTTGAAGGAACTGAAAGAAAATGGGAAAACGGATGGTGTGATCGTCATTTCCGCCAGGAATTCCATCACCGACCGTATTGAAGGCCTGAATCTGGGGGCAGATGATTACCTGACCAAACCTTTTCATTTATCCGAATTGAATGCCAGGATCTCGGCCGTTATCAGGAGACGCCATTTTCAGGGACAGAAGGTCCTTGTATTTAATGAGCTGACCATCGATATCATGGCCAAGACGGTGGTGGTGAAAAAAAAGCCAGTGGACCTGACGCGGAAGGAATACGACCTTCTGCTCTACCTTGCCTACAATAAGAACAGGGTCATATCGAAGAACGCCATCGCCGAGCATCTATCGGGAGATGAAGCAGAGATCTTCAGCAACCTGGACTTTATTTATTCTCATATGAAGAACCTGAAAAAGAAACTGCAACAGGCGGAATGCCAGGATTATATCAAATCCGTGTACGGCATGGGCTATAAGTTCGACGTTTAATTATGAAACTGCTAGGTAAAACCATTCGCGCCTATTCGGCCTTTTCTTTCACCATTTTCCTGGTCACGATCCCTTTATTTTATTTTGTCGTACGTTCCGTCCTGCTGCATGCCGTCGACAAGTCCTTGCGGACGCAATTGCGCGATATCCGCTCTAACCTCAGTTCCCTTCATTCGCAGGAGGACCTGGCCATCTGGTCGAAGCTCGACAAGGATATCCTGCTGGCCCCGACCGACAGGGAGATGCCGGACCATGTGCATACGGCCTACCGGTATAATAAAAGAAATGCGGAACAGGAACCCTACCGGGAAATCGAAGGGACCATCCATTTCGACGGAAAAATGTATAAGCTGATCATCAGCAGCTCGCTGGTAGAGAACGAAGACCTTTTAGGGAGCATCCTGGCCGTGCAGGCCATCCTGCTGGTCTTATTGATGGCCGGCATGCTTTGGATCAACCAGAAGATCTCAAAGAAACTGTGGCAGCCATTTTATACGGCCTTGGGCAATATCCAGCAATTCGAGCTGAACAAACAGGCCGATCTGCCCTTTAAGAACAGCGATACCGATGAATTCAACGAGCTGAACAAGGCGATCAGGAACCTCTTTAGCAGGAGCTACGAGATCTACCTTCAACAAAAGGAATTTACCGAAAATGCTTCTCATGAAATGCAGACTCCCCTGGCCATCTTCCAGAACCAGCTGGAACTGCTGATGCAGACCTCACCCCTGACAGAGGAGCAGGCCTTGCTGATCCATTCCCTGGAAACGACGAATCGCCGTATCATCCGGCTGAATAAGTCGTTGTTGCTGCTGGCGAAGATCGAGAACAATCAATACCAATCGGTAGAAGAGGTGAATATAGCCCAGCTGACCGGTAGGCTGGTAGAACAATACCAGGCGCATGCGGACGAAAAAGGAATAAGCATCAGCGAAAAATATAGCGGCGCACCCCTCCAGGGCGTCAACGTCATGCTGATGGAGATCCTGCTGGGCAACCTATTGGCCAATGCCATCCGTCATAACGTTCATAACGGGGCGATAACGGTCACGGTCGATGATCATTCCGTCGCCATTCAAAACAACGGAGTCGCCGGCCCGCTGAATATCGAAAAGGTATTCGATCGATTCCACAAGCAGAACAGTTCCCCGGAAGCTACAGACAGCACGGGCCTGGGGCTTGCCATCGTCAAAAAAATATGCGCTCTTTATCGTTACCGCATTCATTATTCCTTCCAGGAGGACCTGCATACCTTCAAAATAATCTTCGAAGACCCGGGAACAGGTATCTGATGACGGTGCGGCCGGTCAGACCTTGATATAGATCTTTTTGCGATCCAACCAGTATGCTACGGACCAGTAGAGCCCTACGATCAGCAACGCAAAAAGCAGGCTGGCGTTTTTGGCATTCCCGAGCGAGACCGGCAGGCTGACATGCTGATAGAACCAGGTAAAGGGTTGCGTGTAGCGGACCTTCCCGGTATCCGTCCTACCATCGGAGATCCTTACCAGGCCGGCGAGCCGGGGAAGGACGCCACTCAGGACAAAAATAAACAGGGGGTTTTTACCGAAGACGTTGAAGAAACGGCTCCACCCGCCTTTATTTCCCCGGAACTCTATCAGGAAAATAAAAAAAGCCAATACCACCAGCGCGAAACCGGCGGAACAGACCGCGTAGCTGCTGCTCCATATTTTCTTGTTGACAGGGAATACCATATTCCAGCAATAACCCAGCAGCAGCAAGGCTAATCCGGCCAGCAGGAGCCTGGATAGCATTTCATCGCTCTTCCCCTTCTGACGGATATATCTGCCAGCCAGGTACCCGGCAATAACGGACGTGATAGCGGGAAGCGTACTCCAAAGGCCCTCCGGGTCGAAGGCCGTTCCTTCGCCATGATAGAGATGGGGCTCGCCCAGGACATATTTATCGATCGACGTTCCCACAAAGCCCGAAAGATTGTACGGATCGTTCTTATCTCCCAATAAGTTGGTAAGCAGCCAATACCCGAGTAGAAGGGCGCAGCTTATTCCCAGGGCCTGTCTTGCCGTGGCAAAAGCAAGGATCAGGGAGGCCCCCAGGTAACAAAGTCCTATGCGACCCAGTACACCCATGATGCGGACGCCCGACAAGGTTCCCGAATCATTGATCCAGGTCCAGCCCTTCAGGATGAGCCGATCATGGTCCCACCGAAAAAACGGGAACCAGCTCAACAAAAAGCCGATCGCGAAGATCAGGGCGGCCCGCCGGATCGATTTGCCTACATAGAAGGCAGTTCCCTGCTCCAGAAGACGGGGAACCACAAAAGCCTGGGCGTTACCCATCGCAAAAAGGAAAAAGGGAAAGACCAGGTCGGTCGGCGTCAGGCCATGCCAGGCCGCGTGGTCCAGTGGTGGATAAGGAGTGCCAAACTGGTTGTTGACCAGGATCATGAAGGCAACGGTGGCGCCCCTGAAAACATCCAAAGAATAATATCGTTCCTGTGGTTTTATCAAAACGCGGGTGGTATAAGTAAGCATCTCGCGATCAGGCGTTCTCTGCGATAACCAGCAAGCCGGATTTTAAGCTGCCATAGTAGCCCTCATAAATTACATTGAGATTTGCAGTATGAAAAGCAGTTGTTAACTCCCCAAGGGTATATTCCCTGCGATGCGTCGCCTGATTCTCCCTGTTCACTGGTCCGAACGTCTTTTCAGGTTCGGGAAGAATGGGTTGCTGTCTGATGATCCTGATTATATTGCTTAGCCGCGACATATTGGGTGTGGTAACAATAATCCTGGCTTTTGAATTCATGGCAGATCGGGCCTTTGTGAAAAACGCGGAAGGTGCAAGCGGCAAATGCTCCACGATTTCGCATAATATAATGAAATCAAATTTTGCTATAAACTGATGATCCATGATGTTACCAACGATATACTTAAAATCATGGGAAGCAAAACTCGCCTTATACTCCGAGAAGTTCTCTTCAAAATCGAACAGTGTAACATCATAACCGTCTCTCAGCAGAAATTTCTCTACGATCGAGTTGCCCGCGCCGATGGAAAGGACCCTATCATTTTTCCTCAGAAATTTTAAACAGGTTTTATAAGTGTGCTCGAGGCGGACGATATGCCCCATCGTATAATCCGATTCTTCGCTGTTGGTACAAAATGCGGCTGCCTGTTCTTTGAAAGACTTCATATTCGTAAGTTTTAACCTACACTTCCTTGTAGGCTTCCCCAATATATAGACAGATTAAACCCCTTGTAAATCAATATTACAAGGGGTTTCTGGTGCCCAGAATAGGATTCGAACCTACACGCGGTTTCCCACGCTGCGACCTGAACACAGTGCGTCTACCAATTTCGCCATCTGGGCATCTTGATTCAGGGGTGCAAATATAGGAAAAAAGGGGATTACACCCGTAAAAAAACTTTTACAAGACCAAATTATCGTGGCCGTCCAGTTCCCAGAACGGATTGAAAGCCACTTCGAACAGGTGTCCGTCCGGATCCTTGAAATATCCGCCATACCCGCCCCAAAAAACCTTTTGGGCGGGCTTGACGATGGTCGCCCCCAATTGCCCTACTTTTTGCAGCACTTCATCCACTTCTTTTTCGGATCTCGCATTATAGGAAAGCGTCAGGCCGGCAAATGCTGACGGGGAATACGCTATGGTGACATCATCGGCCAATTCCTGCCGCGGATATAAAGCCAGGGTGATCCCGCCTAAAGGAAAGAGCGCCAGCTGGTCCATGCTCTTATCCGATCTCTTCCAACCCAATCCTTTTTCGTAAAAATTCAGGGAGGCTTCGAAATTGTCTACGCCCAGGGTTATTAAATTAAGTTTTTGTCGCATGGGTGAATTTTGATACAGCAATAGATTATTAGCGTCCAGGATACCAATTCCTCAGTCTGACCTCGATCCCTTTATTGCCGGCATCCACCTTGCTTTTAAAGACGTTCACGTCCTGTCCGCGATAGTGATAGGGATAAACGATCTTCGGTGAAAAGGCCAGAACGGCGTCTGCCGCCTCATTGACATCCATCGTATAGGGCATGTTCATGCAAACGAAGGCGACATCGATACCCCTGAGGGCGCGCATTTCCGGGATGCCTTGGGTATCGCCGGAGAGGTAGATGTTCTTGCCGCCGATACCCAGGACATAACCGTTACCCCTACCCTTCGTATGGCGGGAATCAGGGCTTTCGGGAAGATTGTACATGGGAATAGCCGCTATGATAGTGCCGGATTGATTGATCTTATCCCCATTACCGATCACGGTGACGTTCCCTTTCAATGAATCGGGCAGTTTGTCCGCCACGGCTTTGGGAACGAACAGCATGGTATTGGCCGTCCTGACCGCGCCGATAGTGGCAGGGTCGAAGTGGTCGCCATGAATGTCGGTAACAAAGATCATATCCGGCGAAGGCAGGCCCGAGTAATTGGCTGCTCCCCCCGTGGGGTCGGCGTAGATGGTCAGGCCCTTCATGGTCAATACCAGGCTGGCATGCACGATCGGTTGAATGGTCAGTGCGCCTTTGCTGGTCTGTAGGACGTCAGGAGCGCTGCGTTGGGCGCCGGCGGTAAATAGTATGACTGAAAAGAGTAAAGTGGCAATGCTATATTTCATAAAAAAAGTTAAGGGAGCTAAAATAGGAAAGTTCCGGCAACTCCCGCGGCATTAGCTGCCGACGATCTTAAACACTTTTCCCGTAGTGCCCGAAGGTCCCTGCTGACCGGAGGTAAGGAGGTATACTTCTCCGCTTTGGTCCTGTCCAACGCTTTTGAGGTATTGCCCCAGGTCGGTGGGATAGTCTTTCAGCTTAAGCTCCGTATAAGGCCAGGTACCGCTATTGGCTGAAGTCGCTGAGTATATTTTGGCATTGGGCTTTCCATCCTGGGAGAAAATACCGAAGATATACTTGCCCTGCAGGCCGGGCAATGCCGTCCCGCGGTAGACGTTCCCCCCGACAATGGTCACGGCTACGCCGCCGCCTTTGGGATTGGCGGCATTCACCAGTTCGATGATGGGATCTATCAGGGGGTTGCCAGCGCTATCGGTCGTGGGACAGGAGGTCCGTTCCTGTGTATCGTTATCCGTGCTGAAGCAATGGGAGCCTTCTTTTACATTCCATCCGTAATTGCCTCCCTTCGTCACCAGGTCTATCTCCTCATATAAGGATTGCCCGGCATCGCCTGCCAGTAATTGATGGCTGCCGCCCATGTCGAAGGAGAAACGATAGGGATTCCTGAACCCGAAGGCATAGATCTCCCCTTTGGCGGCCGTCCCCACGAAAGGATTATCGGCGGGAACGTTATAGGGGTTGCCGCTAACGTCGATGCGCAGGATATTTCCCATGAGGTTATCATAGTTGTCCTGTCCATTGCCGCCTGCATTGGTTGTGTACCAATCCGTCACATGCCCGTTGCCGACGTCGTCCTTATTTCCTCCGTCGCCGATGGAAATATAGAGAAATCCGTCCGGTCCGAATGCTATCGTGCCGCCATTATGATTGCTATAGGGATGATCGGCCTCGAGAAGGACACGTTCGGAAGCCATATCCGCCACGTTGACATCAGCGGAGACCTTGAACTCGGAGATCCGGGTGAGGTTGTTCCAGGAGCCGCCATTGGAAGGGCCGCCGCCGCGGGGAGGGGCCGTATAGAAAAGGTAGAATTTCCCATTGGTCTTAAAATCCGGGTGGAAGGCCAGCCCCAGCAATCCCCGTTCGTCGTACCCCGGGGTCAGGCTGACCATCTTGCCGGAAATATCGATGAAGGGGTTCGTTAGTTTCTTCCCGTCGCTGCCGATGATCCAGATCTTCCCCGCCTGGTCGGCGACGAATAGTCTTTTTGTTCCGTCCGGCGGTTCGGCCAGGGCTACGGGGGAGACCAGGTTATCCGTAACGAGTTGTAAGTTCGGAGTCTTGTCCGATCCGGATGATCCATGGTCTTTTTTACAGCCGGCCGTAATCATTAAAAAAGCCACCAACACGATGCCTGCGAAAGAAGCAAGAGATTTCATACCACTGAGTTTAAATAGTTTACCAAATCGATACCTGCAAGAGCTTGCATGGCTTTAAGAGGAGAGAAGGATTGGCGTATACTATTTAAACGGGCAAGGAGCGATAACAGTTGCTTCGAATAAGGCCTTCTAATACAAAAAAGAATGGGGAAAAAATTCCCCTTATCCATTGATATTCATTTTTTAGTTGTTTTTGTGAGCGACCAGGATCAGTCGTGGCGAGGATCCAGCATCGTATCCGTTGAGCGCATAGTCTCCGTAGATGGATCCCAGTGTGAGGCCATGACGTTCGAAGAACCATTCAAAGTCCTGCACATGGAACTTCGACACCTGCTCACAGAATTCGAAGGATTCGCCTGCCTGCTGGTCATCGATGGCAATATTCTTATAAAAGAATTGATCGTCTGTCCAACGGTTGATACGATACACGATACCGTCTATCTCCTTTTCTTCTTCCGGGATCAACCGGTCTTCCGAATAGTCCACGTTCAGATAATCGATCACCAGAACGCCTCCTGGCTTCAGGGACCGGGAAATATTCCTCATGACGTCGTGGTTCTCTCCGGCGCTTTTGAAATAACCGAAGCTGGTGAAAAAATTGAACAGCGTATCGAACTGAGCCTCTCCGAAGGGCATGCGCATGTCGTGCCGGTAGAACCGGAGCCCGGGCTTTTCGGATCTTTTTGCACTGCGGATACTGGAGGAAGCCAGGTCTGTCCCGGTCACGTCGTATCCTTTCGAGGCCAGATATTTTGCATGCCGGCCGGCTCCGCAGCCGAGGTCCATCATCCGGGAACGGGGATGGGGTTGTAGTTCTTTCAGCAGGGCGTCGATGAAGCCGATGGCTTCATTCTCGTCCCGGTGTCCGTAGAGATGATGATAGTAAGAAGAATCGAACCAATGCTTGAACCAGGCGGCCTGACCTGTCTTTATTGCTGCCATTGTATTTTCCATGTCTTTTGTTTAGGCAGCAAAAGTACCGGGGGCGCTGGCCCCTGCCATTGATCTATATCAAGAAGCAAATCTATTTCTTTTTTGACCGGAGCTTGCGGATGCGGCTGAGGGTCTCCGGCGTGATGCCAAGGTAGGAAGCCAGCATATGCTGGGGTACCCGTTGGGCAATGGAGGGATATTTCTTCAGGAAATCGTCGTAGCGCTCTTCGGCGGTCGCGGCAAGGGAATGAACGATGCGCTGGTCTTTGGCGGCCGCTCTTTTCTGGAGTCCTGCCTGGAACAGGGCGGCATAGCCGGGGATCTTATCCATCAGGGTAAGATGGCCATTCAGATCCTGGAGCAGGACATCCGTATCTTCGATGGCGTCGATAAAAAAGCTGGCCTTCGAGTCCGGCGATATACCGGCTTTATCGCTGATCCACCAGTTCTCCGGCGCAAACTGTATGATATGTTCCCTGCCCTTATGGTCTGTTGCATAGCTGCGCAGGAATCCTTTGACCACAAAAGCGCCATAGCGAGCTATTTCTCCTTCCCGTTGCAGGAACTCTCCTTTTTTCAGTGTTCTTGGGCGAAAGACGGAATGGATGACGACAAGATCTGCCTCCGTCACACGGAAAGCACGTTCCAGATAGGCGATCAGGGCTTCATACATAGGTAATAAAGATAGGAAAAAGGCGGGGATGGGCAGTTGCTCGAATCCGGGGAGAGGACGGGGATCGGGGAACGCGTGCAGCTATAAATCCTTAAAATCTCAGGTAGCCAATGATGGGTTTTTGATTGGAACGGATCTTTTTGGTCACTTCAATGCCTTCCCTGCTGCCGGTGTCGTTGGTATTGCCTTCGATGGTATGCAGGTAGCCGTCCGCGCCGATGGACTGGACCAGGCCCGTATGCCCGATACCCTTGCCCAGGTCCATAATGAAGATATCTCCCGGCTGGGGAGGGTTGGCAGGCAGGCTTGCTTTTATCCGGTTGAGGGGACGGTTGTTCCATTGCGCCAGCACGCCTCCGTTCCTGAAAAGAGGATTGGGCTGACCGAGCCGGCCGGCCGAATGATCGAAGCACCAGTACACGAAGGCCATCGACCAACTGGCGGGAAAATGAATACCAACACTGGCCAGGTATTCCTGAACAGGATGACCCCAGTTACTCCCCGACGGTCGTTCTTTTTGTCCTACCTGTCCTAATGCGATCTCCAGGGCATCTTCCGCCAACTGACTCATATCTTCCCCGTTGTCTGCACATTTTTAACTTCCGCCTGCGCTGTGAACGGCAGCTTGCCGGCATCCGTCTGTTTCAATACGTCGCCTTCCTCCGTGACGGCTGCGACCGGGCTGGCCGTGGTGAGCTGGCTGGCGATGAAGAAGCCTGTGGAACAGGCTGCCACCAGTTTATTTTCAAAGGTCATCATAACGGGAGGAAGCGTAATGCCCCAGGAAGCTAAAAGGGCCGGCAAACCGGTGATGGCGCCCATGGCGCCCGTGATCCATTGCAGATAGACAAAGAACCGGGGCTTTTTAGTACGCACCCTGTTGACGAGTTCCTGCAGGAAGGTCAATAACTGATTTTGCGTTTGCATAGTATCAGGCAAGAAACAAAAAAAAAGAGGCTTGCCAAGTACTATCTACCGGACGGCAGGGCCGGGCGCATGAGAGGCGAAACTGAATCTATTAAAGGAGTCCCAGGTATTTTTCCCTGATGATCTTCATGTGCCGCAGCTCGTGTCCCGCGATATGCCAGATCAATGCCCGGACCGTCCGCCGGCTGATGCCGCCCGCCATGGCGCCGCTCCGCAGAAGGGCTTCTTCCGGTAAGGCATTGAACAATGCGATCGTGGAATGCCGTACGGCTTCGTATTCTTCGAAGATGCTTTCCAGGCTGCGCTGGTCCGCGCCGGAATAGAAGGCATAATCGTCCTGTTCGAAGCCGGGAAGCTCTGTGGTGTCGGCCCTGGCAAAACGCAGGGCCCTGTAAGCGAAGATCCTTTCATCATCTATGAGGTGCACCAGGATCTCTTTTATGGACCATTTGCCTTCGGCATAGCGATAGAGGAGCTTTTCTTCGTCGAGGCTATAGATGAGGTCTTTGATCTTAAAAAAATTATCATATAAATGCTGCAGGACCCGTCCGTCGTCCTCCATCAGCTCCATATAGATCTCCGAATAGGCCGGATATTCCTCTTTCCCTGGCTTCTGTATCCTCCTGAATGGGGTCATGCTATAAGATTTTAAGGTGTTCTTCTGCAAAGATAAAAAAAAAGCCCCCCGGAGAACCGGCGGGCTTTAAGCTAAGACCATGGGTAGGATGTACAGCGTTTATGATCGTTACGATAATGTTACTTCGTAGTGCACGATGATGACCATATTATTCACCAGCACCGCATTGGCCGGAGCGCCGGTCATATTGTCCACCAGCGGTGCATTCGCCTTCGGATTCTTGATCTGCCAGGTCCCCGGGTTGTCGTTATACGGTGCGGAACCGTTGACCCAGGCGCCATAGAGATTCGAAGCCGTCAGGTTCAGCTGTGCCGACACGGCCGCCGGGCTAATGATCTGCAAGCCACTGAGCGCTGCGCTATCGGACACTACCTCGATGGACTTCACCTTTATCGGCTTGCCCTGAACGAATAAGGGGAAGCGGGTCTGGTCCAGGTTCAAGGTCAGTACCTGGTCGTCGCCCGCATTCACCGGGTGCAGGAACTTGTACCATTCTGTGGGCAGGTCGTTCTTCGCGCTGAAGATCCGCATGAGACCCGTATCCTTGGTGGACACCAGCATCCTGTTGATCTGAGCGTTCAGGCTGGCGGTGGCATCCAATTTCAATGTGTCGCCTCCGTCCCTGGCCGTATAGCGCAGGTGAATGATCACATCGGAGATGGTATTGTAATCGAACTGCCGGATCGCTGCCGGTAATTCCAGGTGCCATTGGCTGATGGCGCCGGCTCCTTCGAAAGGCAGGTAGCGTTCGTCCCTGAAGTTCAGCTCGAACAGGCCACTGTCCTGCTGTGCGCTGCTGGTGGCGATGGACTGCAGGGCGCCGACAGCATCTCTGAAGCGGGGATCGTCACCCGGTACGCCGTTGGCCTGCTTGCGCGGATAACCGGTGGCTCCGCCGGAGGAGATACCGCTGGTGCGAATGGAGTTCTTCGTCATCGTCAGCTTGCAGCTTACTGTCGTGTAGGGTCCGGAAATGCAGGGGATGGTGACGGACACCGACCGGATGCGGCGCATATAATGCCCGGGATAGTCCATATCGAACAGTTCTTCCGGCAGATTGATGAAGCATGACTTTGTCGTCTTGAGCTTCAGCAGGGCCACGGGATCCAGTTGCGAGAGGGAGATGGGCTTGGTCAGCTCCAGTTCGCGCTTGTTCTGTTCATAGTAGGCCATTTCCATCCTCCGGATATCATAGGACAGCTGTTCGCCGGCCTGGAGCCCTTTCTTCAGACTATCCCAATAACCGAAATTGATATAGGCGCTGTCGGGAAGTCCCAGTTCGTAACGGAAACTGCGTTCCGACTGTTTAGCGACATCATAGGCCAGCTGATAGCTCTTGAAGTAGGTATCGGAGATCTTCGTGATCATCCAGTTCTGGAGCTCATCGTTGGTGAACCGGCTGTGCATGAAGTCATCCGTCTCTTTGGCCTGGTCGATCTGCAATTGCTGATTGGTCACGTCCTGCCCGGTAAGCTCCAAACGGACCTGCGCGCCGGCGATCTGCTTATCGATCTGTTCCAGCTCTTTACTGGCCAGGTCTGTCTGAAACTGCCATTCATCGCTGCGGCGTATATAGGCGCCGATCGAGTTGGTGATCGCTGCCGCCTTGTCCGCGAATGCGGCGATGGAAGCGATCGTTTTGGTGGCAAATTCGGCGGCGCCGGCGATCTGGTCCCCGCCTTCTTCGAAGGTAGCGACCGGCGAACCCAACCCCGAGATACCTGCCGTGATCTGGGGGATGAAGCTCAAACCACCCGACAGGATATAACCTAATGCGATGCCTCCTTCCGCGATCAGCGAAACGGTGTTCAGCTCCACGGCCTTTTCTTCCCATATATTCACACCATCGGTGTGTAGCTTGGAATAGTAATCCCGCCGGATGGTGGTCAGCTCCTTCTGCTTGTTGAGGCTATCCAGGGCAAACTGCGCATCCTTCACCTGCATTTTCTTCAGGAGCATCACGGCGTTTTGCAGCTTGATCTCCTGTCCCGAACGCATCAGGGTTAATGTTTCGGCGTCCTTCTTCTCCAGTGCGGCGAGAAGGGAGACCCCCAGGGATTTTACCTCGTTGACGAGTTCCGCGGCCTTCTGCACCATGAATACAAAACGGTACAGCGGCAGGGGTGAGTTCATATCGTTCAGTACGCTACCGATGTCGATGCCCGCGGCAGCGGCCCTTACCAGCATGCCCGGATCGATGGGCGGCGCAAAGAGGGACAGGGGCGCCAGGGTACCGTCGATATTCAGGCAATGGCGGATCTTATACAACCTGTCGGCCACCGTATCCCAGTAACCGGTAGGTCCGGCCATGTTCTCGTTCATCGGAATGCAGAAGTACATGGTCTGCAAGTTGGGAAGCCCTTGCGTGGGCGTCGTTCCATTGTAGTTCTTGATCGTCTGCAGCGGCATCAGGTTCTCCACGTCGACCAGCGCGTCCGACAAACCATCAAGTTTGGGTTGCAATTGGGAATAGTTGTTAACGGGCGTCTCGACGGCGGGAGGAATAAGCTCCGGCTTGGGTCCCAGGATCTCCGCCGCGAGGATATAGAGCTGGGTCGCCTCGTTGACGGACTCCATGGTATCCTGACGGAAGAGGTAATCCCCGTGCCGGATCAGGTGCCCGATATATTTCATTACGGCCGTCTTCTGATAGGCGACGGTGCGGAACTGTGCGATGAAATGCGGCTGGAAAGGATTGGCCCTCCAGTCTTCCACATCCAGGATCAGCTCTTCTTTCTGGGCAGCCGTACCGTGGTTCAGGTTATTGAGGATCTTGTCGATGATCTGGTTCTTATAGTCATCGGTCGTAGTCAGGAAGAAAGGCTTCGTGACCCAGTATTTATTCGGCACATTGGTATACTTAGACATATCCATCGGGTTGAAAATATACCGGTACCAACGGTCGGCGTCATCGAATTGCAGGTTCTGGCTCAGGCGCTCGGCGATCATCAACGGCGCATGGAAGAACAGTTCCCAGTTGTAAAGCCCGTAACCCGAGTGAAGGTTGAAGTCCACATCGTCCTTGGGATAACCCGGTGTAGGATCTTTGACGCCGTTGTGGATGACATCCGGCAATTTGGCTCCGCTGTAGATCGTGTCGAAGCCGGAGATGACCGGCTGGAAATAATTCTGGAAACTGAACTGTCCCGGAGTACTGTCATAACCGAAGTCTCCTTTCAGTTGCGTCTCGCGGTCCATCAGGCCGTCAACGCCATTAGTGAACAGGCGTTGGGTGAAATAGTCGACCAATGGGTGATGGAAATTAAAATAGCGGCTGACGAAGACCTGCGGCACCGTGCCCGGGATCTCGCCCATGATCTCGTTGTATCCGGCGATGCCCGCCTCCAGGAATCGTACCTGCGCTTCCAGGTAACGGGAATAGAGAAATTCGAAGGCGCCATTGTCCGTGTACTCGTTGACGATATAATAAGTGCGGTGCTGGTCCTGGAAGAAATAGGGCAGCTGAGCCCCCAGTGGCGTCTGGATCTTGAACGTGGCCCCTGCACCGTTGTTATAGATATTGGTCATATAGGTGCTGCGATCGAGGGCATCCATTTGCAGGGGGATCAGGTTGTTGAAAGCCCCCCCACCCTGTTCGGCTACCAGGATCTTACCTCCGTTGGACCCGGGAATACCATTTGTAGGCGGCGTTGCCGTACCGGTGAAGCTCTGCACATCCAGCATATTGAACATATTACTGGTGCGTGTGGACCGTTCGATATGGCTGCTGGCTTGTGACAATTGGATCTTGTAAGGAACCGACAGGCGTGTGGGGTATCCTTTCACAGGGTCCAGTTGGAAACTGCCCACGAACTGGCAGTTGTCGAAGCTGCTGTTGCCGACAAAGGCATAGTAATAACAGTTGATCACGAGCTTGCCATTGCGCCGCACGGCTGCTCCCGCCTTTGTATTGAAGATGGCGGCCGTATCGACATGCGTGGTCGGGTTGCCGTTGGCGTCCTTATTGAAGATAGAGCTATAGTCGAAGCTGGGGATATCCAGGGGAGCGAACAGGAAGTTCTCTTTGATGGGATAGTTGCTCTGTCCGGCGGGCGCCTGTGACTGGTAGGCGATGATCTTGCCTGTATCGTCGTTGTTGGATATTTTCTTTGGCGTCCATTTACCATTCTTGTATTCGCTGAAGGCCAGCTGGATCACCCATTTATTCACCGGTTGAGCGGGAGTGTAGGTGGCATCTGTCGCCTTAGGCATGGTAATAGAGGCCGGCGTATCGCTCGTCTTGGAGATGACGGCCCAGAACAGGTAGAGACGGTTGTTATAGATGGCTGGCATGATCTGGTCGCTGTTGATATCCAGGTCCACTTTCGACCACGGTGTCCATCGCTTGTCATTAATGCACTGGCGGTAGTAATATACTTTCGGGTCGCCGCCGAAAGTGCGCGCGATGACATGCAGGGTCTTCGTCTCATGGTCGTACCACTGGCCTTTTATTTCCAAACGCGCTACGCTGCTAAGCTTTTCCAGGTAGCTATGGAAGGCGTCTTCCACGTTGGTGGACGTCGCCTCGTTCTGCAGGAGGTCGCTTTCCAGTTCGGAGAGGAAGGGAGATTTGATCTCTTCGGGGAGCAGTTCGGGCTCTATCCAGTTCTCCGGGTAGAGGAACACTTTCATATTGGCTTGCCATACCCGGAAGTTCTTCATCCATTGCCATTGTACCCAATTCGAATCCGCGGGGTCTACTTTGACGGAAGGTTCCAGGGCCAGGAAACAGCGTTGTACGAAGAGCTGTACGGTGTTCGTAGCCTGTACGATCCGGGAAGTAGGCTGGCAGGAGCACATTTCCACGTCCAGCAGGAAATAACTGTAGAGGTCGTTCGAATCCATCCAGGTCTGCGTGCCGGGATTGGCCAGCAGGTAGGCGATCAGGGCATCGCGTTTCTTTTCGCGGAGGCTGTCCTCGATGGGCTTGGCCACCTGCAGCCAGTCGCTGCCCGTATAATTGGACTTCAATGACTGTTTGATCTTCGTGGCGTCGTCTGCGGTCAGCGAAGCCTTGCACCAGTTCTGGATATCCGCGACGGAAGCACGCAGCTGTTGCAGGATCGTCAGGTATTGATACAGGCGGGAGAAGAAACTGACCAGTCCTTTGAAATCATCCAGGGTGGTAAAATTAAGGTTGACCAGGGCTCCCATGTCTGTATCATTCAAACCGGTATATATAGCGAGACCGGCCTGAAAATCACTCTTCACGGTGTCCAGGGTCTCCTCCGCGAGGAAGATCTCGTCCAGGATGCCCTGTATGATCGTGAAGAAGTTCATCGTAAAAGTATCCGGGGTAGCGCCTTTCACGAAATGCACTTTATCGGGAAAGAGCTGCGCCGTCCTGAAAAGATTGATGAGCGTCTCGAAACCGGGGAACGTTACGAGGGTCGTATCTGTCGTGGCAGGCTTACCGACCTTGCCGGCTGCGGGCGGCAGGCTGAACAGGTCCAGGCAGCGGATATTGACTGCGTTGTTCAGTACGAAACCCAGCTCTACATCTTTCATCTTCAGTTTAGCGGCCACAAAGCAGGTCTTCGCGGCAAAGTTGTAGACGATCGATGCCCCGTTAACGGAAACTTTATTAACGAAGTCGTCAGCGGTAAGGGTCGTATAAACAGCCGGCGCCGAGGTCAGCAATTGGCTGGCGATCTTTTTATCCGCATTGAACCAGGTGCTGATGCTCTTGATCACCACATCTTTCTGCTGCAGGTCGCGGTAAAGGGGCGACAGCTGTCCGAGAAAGAAGGCATAACGGGCAGCCATATTGGCGCCGGTAATGGTCTTCAGGGCAGTATCGATATCCACCTGTTTGGCAAAGAAGATATTCGAAGCCGTGCTATCTGTAGAATTCACGGAGGTATTCCCTATGTCTGTGATGGCTGCTTTATAGGCGGCGTCCGTGCTCAATGCCAGCAGGGCCGTAAGGTCGCCGGCGCTCATGTAACCGGCCAGGCGCAGTTGCTTTTTATCCGCATCGTAGGTAAGCTGCGAGGCGATGGTATCCGGGAATACGATGGGAGCGGCGGGATTGCCGGTTGTTGGCAAGGCTGCCAGGGTAGCCGTGGTCACCGCAGTCGGGTATTGCAGCCGGAGGTTCAGCAGAAAATTACCGCTATTGGTCAGTTTCTGCCTGTATTCGTCATCATCCACCGTATTGAGGATGTCCAGCAATTTAATGAGGAGGCTGCTATCCCATTTGAAGGCGGGGTCGGACAGCCATTTGTTCAGCAAGACGCCGTTGGGATCTGCAACGGGCTGGGTAGCCGCGCGTACGGCCAGCAATTCATCCTGTAGTACGCCCAGGTCGGACAATATGCGTTCGACGGGAGGTGTTAAGGGCTGGGCGGCCGTGTTCAGGTCCAGCAGGATATAATTCAATTCATCCACGTTGAAGCCGGAGCCCTGCAACAATTTATATTTCTGCAGGAACAAGGCAGTGGTAGCAGGGCTGGTAAAGGGGTTGGCATCTATCACGCCCATCAGTTTGAGCAGGTCCGTCACGGACAGGCTCAGGGCCTGGGCCAGCTGCGCGTGTCTGAATACCAGGGAAAGCGAGGCCAGTGTCAGCGTATGAGTCGTCTTTTCCAGCAGGCTGTTCACGTCGGCGATCGAGATCTGGAGGACGGCGGCGATAATGGATCTGTGGACATCCGATATGGCAATTCCGGAGCCCGTCACCTGCGGGATGGAAAAATCGGCGTTGACCGGGCTGGTGATCAGGCTGTTCTGGAACAGCTGGTTGTAGAGACAGTCCGTATGTACCGTATCGATGGTGGAATAGAAGGCCAGTAGCTGGAAGGTGCTTAGCTGCAGCGCCTGCTGGTTGGCAATGAACCTCATCAGCGGGAAAGGCAGGGAAGGATTGATCGCGCCCTGGCCGACGGTCATGATAATGGCATCCAGCTCGTCCATGCTGAAGCTGGTCTTGCGCCACAGGCGCAGGAAGCGGTGGATGGCGTCCAGTTTGGCAGCGGTCAGGGTAGTCACCCGTTGTGTAGTGATATTGGAAGTGAGATCATCGTGTTCGATCTTACTGTCCTGGGCCGGATTGATAAATTTAAGCCGGAGCAGGTTGAGGATCTCCGAATAATTGATGCCCGCCAGCTGTTCGAAAAGATCTACCTGGATGGTAGTGCCGGATGCGGCCGTACCCCAATACAATGATTGGTGGGTCGGGTCGGCCTGGAAGATCAGGGTTTGTTCTGCCTCATTCACGCCAAGGCTGGCATAAGCCATTGCCAAATCTTCCGGAGCGGCGCCGGGTGCTACGGTCCCGCCCCTGCGGAAGGCATCGATCAGGTCGGCTTTCTTTATACCCAGCTTTTCCAGGTAGAGCTCTCCTTGTGTTTCGAAGAGATCGAACGGAAGGTTGAATGGGCGTTTGGCCGTTTTGATGAGATTGTAGGCATTGACGTTGACATATTCCGGACCGGTGCCGATGGCATCCGGGGAAAGGAAGGTCTGATGCAATAAGCGCACTTCGAAATCATTCGCATCCCCTTTATCGGTGATGATCAGGCTGAGCTGGCTGTCCCGGATCATCCAGTAATTCCTTATTTTGAAAGTGCCGTCCGTCTGGAGGAGATCCGTCGAAAAAGTATCGGATACCTTTGCACTGGCTGTCAGCAAGTCGGCGACATTTTTCTGGCCGGCAGCCGTGAACTGATCTTTGATCTTGGTCAGTAAGGCTGATGGGATCACACCTTTAGCCAGGGTAAAGGCGCCCGTGAAATGCACCATGCGCGGGGAGATAAAGTCTTCCATCAGCTCGCAGGCGATGTCGATATAGGGGATCTCCGTATTCGTATTATCGCATTCCAGGTCGATGTAACCGAGATCCGGCCTGCGCATGAACAACAGGTCCTTTACAGAAGGTTTCCTGCTGCCGGAAGTACTATTCGTCGCGTCCAGCTGGCTGAGCCTGTTATTGAGGAAATGCAGGATATCCGTCAGGTAGGCCGGTGCTCCATAGACAGAGCCGCATTCGTCGCATTCGCAATAATCGGTGTGACCGAATAAGGTCGAAAGGTTGGGTACTTCCTGGGTCAATTGAGCGACGAGGGCTTTGCTGAAATCCGGGAAAGCCTTCATAGCCGAAGCATCCGACAGGGATTTAAGGTTGCCTACCAGGGCGGTGGCGGTAGCATGCACGGTGCTTGCTTTCTGAAAGATCTGGCTTGCCTGGTCGGCGCCCATGCGCTCGCCATAGGAAGCGACAAAATTATCTTCTCCCATCTTATAGATCTGGTGGGCCGAGTGGATATTGTCGTTCAGCAAAGCCTGGGCGTTGTCGTAGGAAGGCGCGAGCTTATACACACGCTGGATGCGGCGCAGCTGGTCGGCCAGGTCGGGCGCATCCTTGGATGCAACGGTCTTTTTATTATCGTGCAGGAACTTACCTACCGGGCTCTTCAGCAGGTCGAAATGTTCATGGTCCTGCAGGAATTTGCTAACCTTGTCCTTGTGAGGCAGCCTGGTCTTTTTATCTCTGTCCAGGCGGGCGGCAAAGGAGGGCGTGGGGAATTCCTTTGTAAAGGAGGTTTCCAACTGGGCTGCATAATTCCTTGCCTTTTCCGCCTGCGTCTTACCGGGAACTTCGTCAGTGAGCTTGACCTTGTGTTCTTTGACCAGGGCTTCCCAATCTTCCTTGTCATAGCCGGCCAATGCCTTGACGTCCGTTTGGGACTTGATCTTTTTGGTGGCGACCAGTTTCTCCGTCAGGTGGAGGTTGTTGCCTGTTAGCCTGGAAAGGCTAAGCACGGCCTTTGCGTGGCCGAGGTTCTTGCTGTCTTTCAGGCCGGAGGTCTGTTGCAGCCGGTCCCAAAGCTCTTCGAAGGAACCCGTATGGTCATTATGCGCTTCGATGAAGGATTGCAGTTCTTTGCCTTTCAGGCCTGCTATGTCCAGTTTTTGATGGAGCGCGGATGGCTGGCCCGTCACCGGGTGCTTCTTCGCATAGGCGATAATTTGTGCATTCAGCTGCTTGCGGATGTCCGCCAGGTCCTTCACCATTGCATAAGGCAGGATATTGGCATCGATGGCCTGCTGGAGGGCGGTCATCAGGCTATCGACGGAAGTATGCATCAATCCATCGAGGACGAGGCCCAGTTTCGTGATGAAATCAGACGCCAGTCCCTGGTTGGCCACCAGGCTCTTGTCGAGCACGGGCAGGTTTTGGCGGAGAATGCCGTACCAAGTACCGGCCGGTACGGAAGTGAGCGCTTCGAAGCGGGCGGCCATCACCAGCTTCTCGATATTCTCGCGGGAGAGTCCTGTCTTTTGCGTGATAAAGCTGATATCCTGGTCATCCTCCGTCTCGGTGAGCTCGGACAGAGGCGCGTCCTGCGTAAAAGGTTCGATGGCGGCCATCAGATTTTCGAACTCGGATGTCCCGGCAAAGGTCTTCCCGCTGAGATCCAGATCTACCTGCAGGGACAGGGGCACATTGTATTGCACTTCGCTTTCTTTCAGTAAGGTCTTTTTGTCATAGACGCCCACCACTATACCAATGGAAGCGGCATTTTTAGGCGTATAGCCGATGCTGTAATTACCCAATACGTCAGTGGTCGTCTCACCCAGCAGGTGTTTGCCACGAAGCCCTTTACTATAGACCTTGATAGTGGCTTTCGGCATTGGTTGCTGATACTGGTCCCTTAGGGTACCCTGCACTTTGTAAAGCTTCTCGGAGCCTTTCGCTGATTTTGAATGCGTAGTCATAGTGATTAATGCTTATTAAATTTTGTGATTTATGAGATTCGCCGCCGGAGCTATACCCGAAGGAGATGAAAGGCATAAAGCCGGTAAGTAACTAAATAAACGATCTGTAAAAATCATCAATCACCCCGCGGCATTGTCCGGTTGATAAATGGCGTTATTTTTTTAATTACCGGTGTTACCGACAGACCTGATCCTCCACGGGTATGCAAACGGGATCTGGCAACCTGCTGACCTCGTCGGAAAAATCCGGTGGCTCCGGGGCCGGTGTGCTATTGACCTCGGGCACCGGTGGCGGGGCCGGCTTAGGCGTTGCCACCAGCGGGGTTACTGCCAGGGGTAATTTTGCGGCCGCAGTTGTTTTAGCAACGGTGGACAACACAGCGGGTGACTGAAGGGCTGCCGATGCATAGTTAACGGCCGGGGCTGTTACCGGCGGAGTAGCTATCCCTGCTTCCTTGAGCACTTCCTTCGCCCAGATGGCGCAATCATTCTTGCACAGGGCATATTTGCCCGCATCGCCGACGGCATCGACCATCAATTCGTAAGCAGCCTGTGCCTGCGGGGCCGGAACCTGGATAGTGAGGACGTTGTACGCTCCTGAAGGGGGTTTGGCCCAGCCTATTTTTGCTATGCGCGTCTGCGTGAGTCCGCGGACGTCCTGCACGGCTCCGGGCACGAGGTCCGACCACATGGTCCCGGCGCCTCCGCCTATGTTGACGCCGACCTTATTATGCCCTAAAGATTTGTACCATCCTTTGGTGGTAGCGATGCTGATCGAGGCCGTTCCGCCCAAAGTCGCCTCTCCCCCGGCGGCGATCCTGGCCGCGGAGAATGAACGTACCGCGGCGCCTCCACCCATGGTGACGCCCATGCCGATGGCGCCATCAGCCATATTGGCATATTTACGGGGTACGCCGAGCTTTTGTATTCCCTGAGAGGTCAGTGTATCGATGTCTTCATCAAAGATCAGTGATTTTCCTCCGGAGATCAGGGTATCCGATCCATGGTACATGACGACCACGCCGCCGGCAGCCAGCAGACATCCCACGCCGGTGACCGGGCAGGAGACCGAGCCGGTTACGACCATACCCGCTCCCAGTACCGTCTCACCCGCGCCTGTCACTACTTTGACCGTGCCATTGATCACGGCCCAGTCCAGTTCGCAATCGCTGGCGAAGATATTCCAGCAGGCCTCTGTCCCGGACGGGTCGGCAGCATTGCAAGGATTGTCCTCACAATACTGGTATACGTTCATTCCACCGCTGATGCCGATGGGATCGACGCTCAGCCAGCGTCCGAGCCATGGCAGGTAATATCTTGCAGAGTGGTATTCCAGGCCCGTTTCGTTGTCGCGTTCCATGGCTGTATACCGGTAGCGCTTAGATGCCGATTGGATGGATGCGCTGATAGCCTGATAGGAAGTGGCTCCGTAGGGATAGTATTCTTCGTAAGAGAGCAGGGACGCCTTATCGTCCAATTCCAGCGAGGCGGAGCCCAGGTGATTGCCGTACTGGTAGCGAACCAGGGGCTGGAGCGCCGCGACGGTAACAGGTACACCTTCCGCTACGGTCCTGGTCTCCACCAGGGCGACGCGTCTTGTATCGTCCATTACATGGAGGGTCTCTGTCTGTTCCTGTATTTTACCTGCACTGTCCGTCCGGCGATAGATCTCGAAACCACCCAGATAGATCCTTTCTTCTTTGGCACCGCCCTGTCGTTCGATGATCTTCCGTACCCGTTGACCGTTGCTATCGTAGACATAGTATGCCATGCCTCCCCCACCCAGATCCGCCTTCTGCAGCGCGTCCCGGAAGGTCCAGGCAAGGCTCGTGAGATGTGAGAGGGAAAGTATATTACCATGGGCGTCGTAGGAAAGGTCCTCCGTGATCCCGGCGAGGGTGTTATTTTTCAGCCGGTTGCTTCCCTCTTCATATACGTATGTACGTGTCCAGCTGCCCGCTCCGGCGGCATGGATCATTTGCAGGATATTGCCTGCCGCATCATAATCATAAGACTGTATATAATTGCGCATGGCGGTCCCATCGCCCGGCATCGGCAGATTGGTCCGGAATTCATCGGAAGCCGACGGCGGTTTGTTCTGCCCCGCGTGCTCTCTTCCTGTCGCGCCGATGAGCCGGTAAAGAGCATCATAGGTATATTCGCTGGAAGCGCCTACTACGGCATTATTGAAGAAGAGCGTTGGCTGAGCCAGGTCCTTCAGGGATGTGATATTGCCTACCGGGTCATAGGTATATTGCAACTGCTGCAAGAGATCGCTGCCATTCTTCCCGGTCGTCGACAGCCGGGTGAGTCGGAAATTAGCCGGGTTGTACTGATAATGCGTAGAGGTATCGTTGCCATAGACGATGCTTTGCCGCATTCCCTTTACGTCGTATCGAATATCCTTTACAAAACTGGCGCTTGTCTCCGCCCCTTTGAGGCGCAGGTCTACTTTTTTCAGTAGGTTGCCCTCGTCAAAAGTGGGACTAAGAACGGATTGATCCGGAGTGGTCATCGATATAGGCCTATTGAGCGCGTTATAGACGTAGGAAACCTGAAAGACGGTGTCATCCAGGGCCGGATTGGTGTTCCAGTCGATATTATCCTTATACCCGGTACATAGTTGCCGGGATAATTGCAGGCGATTGGCCCCAAGATCATATGATTGGTTAACGACTACTCCAGCCGGGTCGAAGTGCTGATAGATCTTGCCGCGCAGGTTATCGGCCTTTGCGTTCTGCAAGGTCTCTCCATAGACGAGCTTCTCCGTATTGATCTCCGGGGAGGCGCCTTCCTGCATGAATATTTTTATGGGGCGGTGCAGGGTATCGTATTCGTAACGGAAGAGATGTCCGCGACTGTCCCACACGCGAAGGGTCTTACCCATCACGTCGTTGAAGGTCCATCGTTCTCCGCCTTCCGGGCTTGTATGGTACAAAGCGGCGCCCAGCATATCATAGCCGGATCGTGTGATGAGATGGCCCAGGGCATTGGTTACGGATAGCTGATTGCCTTCGATGTCTGCGTCCGAAAAGCTTTTGTATTTACCGGCGGGGCCGTTGTCGGCGATAGAAAGGAAATTTCTTCCCAGGGAGTCCATATAGGCGACGGCCGGTGTGTTGGCATGGGCGGCGGCCTTGTTTGCTGCTGCGATCTCTTCGGGAGTGGCGATTTCGGGCACCGGCGACAATTTCCTGTCGCGGTACCAATCACTGTCCAGAACGGTGTCGTTCCTGTCGAACGTGCGTTGTGTCCATGTATTGAACTCCACCTTTGTAGAAGTGCCATCCGGCAGGTCGACCCGGATGGTGCGGCCGATGGGATCATAGTGCGTTAGGGTGGTCACTCCTCTTTCCACCAGCTCTTTGGCATCTTCGAATTCAAAGGTGGTGCTAAAATAAGGTTCGTATTGTTTTACGGGATTACCTTTGTTGTTGAGCAGGGTCCGTCCGTTGCCTATCCATCGTAAGGCGGGTGTCGTATCGACCTCTGTTACGGCGCCGTCGCCGTTTTCCTGCAATGCTATGCCCGGCGCGGCCTGTACTTTTCGCATTACTTCCTGTCCTCCGCCGCAGACATATGTATAGCTTGTCTGCCAGACGGACGGCTGTCCGGTCCGGAGGCTGTCATAATAATGGGTCTCGCGGGCAGTGGTCTTTATGAAGTTGGGCTTACCGTTATCGAGGTAATTGTGGGTGTTGTATTCCAATGTTGTGGTCGGCTGGTCCTTCACGGATGCTTCGACCAGGTCCGTGTCCATGAAGTCTCCTCTGTTCTCCCCTTCTTTTCCCATCGTGAATGTGCCGGTCACCATACCTAATTCATCCGCGCGAACGCCTGATCGGTTGTCATTGGCATCTGCGGTGAGATAAGGTGACAGGAGCCGGTAATTGAACCCGATCGTTGTCATGGTATTATCCAATGCGTCGACGACCTGTTGTATGAACAGCCGATAGCCGGCATCGTAGGTTATCCGGACCTTGAACCCAAAGGGATCGGCCGTCTCAATGACCTGGTAGAAATTTGCCGGGTCGGGTGTTTTGGTGCCGGAGGCGATCCAGTAATTATCATCGTCGAAATGGACATATTTTCCTTCCCCGAGTAACAAGGCATCGCTCACTTTCCCGCCGAAGATAAAATCCCGTACACCGGGTGTCATGCATAATTTGTAGGACTGATAAACCAGGGCGAGTGATTCCATTACGCCAAAAGGGAGGGGTGCGCTGAGATCATTGCGACAGAATAGGGTGCGCAGGTCTTCGATGAGCCGGCGTTCTTTTTTTCCTGCCGAAGGTCTTACCTGGTAAGGTATCAGGTCTGTCTTTTCAACGGCGTCCTTAACCTCAGTGATAGAAAAATAGTTGCCGGCGGCGGGTGTAAGCCCTGTCAGCTCGAAGGTGGACGATGCGCAGGAAAGCGGTAACACATAATCCTGGTCCGTCTCGATCCTATTGGTCATTTGCTTATCCGTATAGACGATATGCAGGGCGTCCTGTTGCGCCTGTTCGGCCGGAGCAAGGGTATCGTCCTTGGTCCTTCTGCCATAATTGATCGTCGCGCTCTTCAGCACATTGCCGAAGGCATCTGTCCCGATGGTCATGGTATGCGTGACACGCGGGTCGGCGGGATCCCGATCGTAGATATAGGTCAGCGTTTCGCTTTCCAGAACGGTGAAAACGGCAAAAGGCTGTCTGGCTGCCGGTTGCTGGAATTGGATCAGGCAGCTGTAGTGCGAGGTCTTATAAGGAATCTGCTGCCGGTCGCTGCCATCGGGCGAATAGACTTCTACCCGCAGTGGCAGTCCCTTGCAGGCGCGCAGCGCCTGGCGCCATTCATCGATGGTCAGGTCGTCCGGCAATGGAGGGTCCTGGATCTCCTGTTCCGGGGTCAGGTCATTGCGATAGTATTCATGTGCGAACTGGCTGAATATTTTTTCTTTGTCGAGGAAGGCGCCTGTATGGTACCAGGTCCTTGTCAGGACGGGAGGCTCATGAAAACCCTGGTCTACGATCTGCGTGCCGCCGGAGGCGCCGGACATTTTTTTGAACTGTTCATAGTCTTCCGTATCAGACTGGTCGATGCGTCCAAAGCCTCTGAATTCGTGTTCGATAAAATCGTAATAGCCGTGGTGATAGCTGTATTGATTGATAAAACGCGACCGGCGGACCTGGTCGATGCTTTCCACATCACTGATGCATTGCACGGGAAATGGAAGTTTGGTGACCCAGGGGGTCCCTGCGGCTTTATCGGCCAGGTAGTAGAAAGTGGAGGGTTTGTAATGCAGGCGGATCTCCTTGCCATTGTTGTTCTTATAGGTCCGCAGGATATGCGGCTTGTTGCCACCCATCAGATCGATGTAGCGTATGGGATCGTTGGCGTATTGCGGCAAGGGAGACGACCATACGATACAACCGGTGCCATTGCCCAGGAGATCGATGACCGACACACTCGAAAAGTTGTCCACGCCGGGAAAAGGCAGTGGGTTGACCCCATTTACGATATTGGCGTCACTCCACCCGTTGCCGCTCTGGTTGAAATATATTTGAAAGGAATCATGGCCCAGGTAGACCAGGTCGGTAATACCCGAGCCGTCCAGATCTGCCATTTTTATATAGCTGGGATTAAAATTTTCGGGTCTGTCCAGTACGGGTGCATTGCTCATAGATATTTTGGCCCCGAACTTTCCATAGCCCAGGTTGGGCCAGTAGACGATCTCATTGCAACGGATGCGTACGATATCAAGCAAGGAGTCGCCGCTCATGTCTGCCAGTACGATCGACTGGGTATCATCCGCGAAAACGAGGGCGGGTCCTTTTTCTTCATCGCGTTCTTTGCGTTGTCGCTGATGGGGCCCGAAGCCTTCCTTTCCTTTCGAGGGGTACCAGGTGAATACTTCTTCCTCGGTGATCAGTATATCGGCTTTCCCGTCTCCGTTGAGATCGAGCATTTTCACGTTGGGATTGCGCAGATCGACATTGGGGATATTATCGATCGTATGAAAGGGCAACCAGTTATTGTCCGGGTCCATATCGAAATAGCCCTCCAGGTCATCGCTGACCAGCTGTGGCCGGCCATTGCCCTCAAGATCCCTGAGATGCAGCACGGAGGTACCCTGTCCATTACCGGAGGGTCTGGGAGAGACCAGTTGTATGCTGTCGAACTTTCCTCCGCCCGCATTACTTTTATAATACCAGCCGCCGGCCTGTTCGGTAAGAATGCCGGAGAGACCTTCGTTGTACAGGTCTGTCCAATGATAAGTGTTATCGTTGATCCCCGGCAGGTTCTCCAGGCTTTCCGGGGGCAGGGATCGAACTTCTGTATCCCAGCCGAGCGGTTCATATCCGAATTCGAGGGGGGGCAGGCTTTTTACCGACCAGGAGCCATCGTCTTTACGGATATATCCTTTTTCGGTGATCAGGCGCAGGAAAGTGAAGGCGCCATTGCTGTCATAGTCCATATCCATCGAGCGAACGAGACAGGGTTGTGCGCCCAGTTCGGAGAAATGGTGGAACATCAGCAGGCGCCGGCAAAGCCGCCAGCTGCGAATCTCAAATCCTGCACGATAATCGGAGAAGGCGTCCGTACGACAAGACCAGCCTTTGTCATCGGCGGGTTGTGGATCATCCGCATCATGTTCTCCATAATCCAGCACCAGTTCCAGGAGGTAGTCTATCCCCTGCAGGAAAGCATCCCAATGCGCCAGGTCGAGACTGTCCCTGTTAAAATGTTTCTTATTGCAATACTTTATATATTTCAGGTAGGTGTTGCTGCTCGCAGCAATACCGTTGAGCCTGTTCTTTTCGTGCAGCTGCGGCTGTACATTGACATGATCTTCCGGTTTGTATTCCAGTTGGTAGCAGTTGCCTTTGTCATCATAGCTGAATTCCAGGAGCCATTTATAGATCCTGGACGGATCGGCGGGATCGGCGATCTGCGCCGTAAGGCTACGGCCGAAGACCGACACCTGGTTCTGTCCCGTGGTGACTTTCCAATAGTTATTGCCACCGGGTTCGGTGATATGCTCGATACGTGCATAGCCGGCCTCGATACGGGGCCGGTAGCGGGTTATGCTAGTCCCGGCGACCATCTTTGTATCTTTTGTCCAGTTACCGGAATCATCCTTTATAAGCGTTGGAACAAGGTCTTCCGCACCAGAGAAAAGAAAGGTGTCGGATCCCACATCGTCCCGGTATTCCGGTAATTTGTTTCCGGTCTTGCGTGTGATGGCCGGAGGCGATGCGCTCCAGCCCATACCAAAGCTATCGTTGCCGCCTCCTGAATCGTAGCGAAGGGTCATTTGTGGCATGAAGCCGTTCCTGGACGGGGAATAAGGGAAGGGTATATTGAACCCTGCCGTGCCATTGGCGGTGTTGACCGAGAATTTCTCGTCGATCGACCGGATGGAGCCGCCACTTTTTGGCAGGCTGATGGGGGGTGTCTGAGAGGTTGTATAGCCATCGGTCTTTTTACCGGCAGAAAGATCGTTCGGCGCGGACAGCTTGTCCGTAGAATACGGTTTGTCGTTCTCCATTATTGTAGTTGATTGGTAAGCAAGGGCAAGTAACTGAAAAATGATAGTCCGTGTACCGGCAATAACCACCCGGCTACTGTCGGTTGATGAATGGCGTTATTAATCTACCTATCGGTTCCGGGAAGCAAATAACCGTTCAATAAAAAAAATGCCCCATCCTTTCGGACGGGGCGCGCGAATATATAGGGACTGTACTACGCTTAGTAATAGGTGTAAGAGGTTGGCGGGTACTCATCAGTACCATTGTAATGATGTACAACGGTAATCCTGTTCAGGGAGTCATACTCATAGGTGTAGGTCGTCTGCGTGTAAAACCAATTATTGTCATGACCGATATCCCTCGCTGTCTTAACGGGGTGTTTACTGCTCAAGCCGAGCCATTGCTGTCCCAAATTAACATTGCCCACGGTGTTGATCTTATCGGTAAAGTATTCGTCATAATAATAATTGGAGCTCCCGGAGAAAAGGTTATCGGTGGTCATGATCCCTACTATACTGTCAAGAATAGAATTGGTATAATAGGACTGCGTGGTAAATTTGATGACGGGGCCGTTCTGGATGGTCCTGGTAAGGACGTTTGTCAAAGGCTGTGCGTCGGAAGCATACGCAAAAGTAGTGGATTCCGTGAACGGGGAGTTGCTGGTCGAGCTGATGGCAAAGCCCCTGTCATTCAACTTGTAATTAGTAGTCAATTGCAGGATATTCTGTGCATCGTAGGAATTATATACAACAGAGGTATCCGTATAAGCGTACTCGTCTCTTCTGTTTGGACCATAATCCACCTTCGTGACCCGTCCCTTGCTGTCGTAGGAATAAGTCTGCACATTATTGTCCTTTGTAAGCGTCTTTACTTTCGGGATGACAGGTGGTGGAATTTTCTGTTCGTCCTTTTTACAGCCGGCGAGCAGGAAAAGGCTGGTGACGGGGATAAGGAGAAAGGATCGCTTTCTGAATTGCATAGAATTTGGATTTAGGGTTAGATAAAGTCTTATACATAGAATTTGGATCAGGACAAAAATAGAAATGCCTTTGGGCATTGCAAGCCCATCCTATTGAACGGCGGATTATTTCTTCCTAACGGACGCTATGGTATATAAATATTTTTATATACCATAGCGTCTATAAGGCCGGGTTAGTTATCCTTGAGGAAATAATTATCCGACAGCTTCAGTGTGCCGAAGAAGAGTCCCGTATAGCCTACCCCGATGCCAATACCCTGTGCGGCGACCACCTTGTAGTTAAGGCCATAGATGGCATCGCGCACGTAAGGGAATTTCAGGAATTCGTATCCTTCTTTGAAACTGCCGAACTCCAGGGAATGGGCGCCGAACTCTTCCAGCCATCTGACAAACTGGACATTCTGGTAACCCCATTTTTTCGCACCCTGCCGGGCCAGCGAGAGTGCGTCTTCTCCCGCGACAGAGAGGAGGGCGTGGAAGCCTTCATGGACCCTGGCATTATACAATTCCTTTCCTACTGTACCGTAGGGGATGGTGATCTTGCCGGCCCAGTTCGTGATACCACCGGCGCCGCCCGCGGACCCATACTCCCAGGGTTGGCGGAGGGCTGCTCTGACCAGCGGTTTCATGGCCCACTGAGCGGACTTCTGCACTACTTTTACGGCGCCTCCCACCATGCTCAAGGCCATATCACCGATCTCGGCCCCTGTTTCGCTGAAGCCGAGGCCTTTTTGGAGAAGGTATTCGCTGGTGAAAGAGCGGTGCGCATCTCCGTCGATAAGGGACCGGCCACCGGCTATGCCCTGGTCGATCCCATGGGCGATGATAAAACCGCCCACTGCGCATCCGACGCCCGTCGAGCAGAGGGCCCAGCCGCCGGCGATCTCCAATGCAGCAAAGGCGACCCGCAGTCCTCCCATTACCCTGTTGAAGAAGGCGCCCCAGTCAACTTTCGGTTCCACCGCGCTATTGATCGTAAAGTCCTGTTTTTCCCGGAACCTGGTAACGTCCTTTTCGACGATCTTCCCGATGGCTTTTTTAGCGACCAGGTCCTTGGCGGTGGCTGCGATACTCCTGGTCTCTTTTTCTATAGGGTCGCTAAGGCTGATGACGGGGTCGGTAGCAAAGGTCTTTCCCGTCTTCAGGAAATGAATGGAAGAGGTCGTGACCTGGAAGTTCACTTTTTCCTCATGGTCACCGACAACCCTCCAGCCCGTGCCGTGTACTGTCTTGATAGTGGCATCATACAATTGATCTTCATTGTAGACGGTGTTCGTCTCGGTACCTGTTTCGTGGATGTCTTTCACTCCCGGTACATTGACCGTTTCGTATCCGCGGTAGGTCAGGACGCTGTCTTTTCCGTTGGGGTCGGTGTGTCCTATTGGATCATTCTGGCAATAGAGATAGATATTGACCCCATCCTTGATCCCGATGGGATCACAACTGAGCCACCGGGAGAGCCAGGGCAGGTAATAGCGTGCGCTATGGTATTCCAGGCCACTTTCCTCGTCCCTTTCCATCCCGGTGTAGCGGTATCGTTTGTAAGCCGCCTTGATATCCTTGTTGGTGGCTGTAAAGGCGGTCGTTCCGAAGGGATGATATTCTTCATAGGAAATGAGTATTCCTTTATCATCCAGTTCCAGGGAGGCCGAACCCTGGTGATCGCCGTATTGGTAGCGGATCAGGGGTTGCAGGTTGCCGGGTGCAGACGGGATGCCGTCTTCGACGGTCTTTGTTTCTACTGTCGCTATCTTGCTGCCCGCGCCTTCGATGTGGATCGTTTCTGTCCGTTCCTGTGTTCCTCCGCCGCTGTCCGTCCGGCGATAGATCTCAAATTGTCCGAAGTAAATGCGTTCTTCTATGCTGCCATCCAGGCGTTCGATCACCTTGCGGATGCGCTGGCCGTTGCTGTCGTAGACATAGTATGCTTTGCCGCCCCCACCCAGGTCGACCTGCTGCAATTCCTCCTTGAAATTCCAGGTCATGGACTGCAACTGTGCAAGGTTGAGCATATTGCCGTGTGCGTCGTAATCATAGCGGGTGGTATGATCGCCGGCAGTGCTGGACAGCAATTGATTGTTGCGCGTCTTGTCCGCAGGAATGCCCAGTGCCTGACGGTCTACATCGTTGTTATTATAGCGGCAGGTACGCGTGTAGCTGCCGGCGCCGGCTATGTGCTGCAGCTGTGTCATGTTGCCCACGGCGTCATAACTATATTTTTGCGTATACAGCCGCAGGGCCTGTGTGTCATTGGAATTCGCGCTGTTCTGGAAGGGGAAGTTCCGGAGATCACTGTTGGTGGCCGATTCGTTCAGGAAATTCTGACCGGCATGCTCACGCCCGGCAGCTTGTTTGAGCTGGTAGAGAGCGTCGTAGGTATAATCGCGGGAAGGGCTTACCGCCGCATTATCGAAGAAGACGGTGGACTGTGCTTCATCGCGGATGGCCGTGATATTCCCTTTGGGATCGTAGGTAAAATGCAGCTTTTGCAGGAGATCCGTTCCATTTTTGCCGGTGGTCAGCAAATCCCGTAAACGCAGGGTTTTGGGATCGTATTGATAGCTGGTGGCCGTATCATTGCCACAGATGACGCGTTGCCGCTGGCCCTTGGCATCATAATCAATGTTCTTTAAGAATTGTTTTTCACCCGTTCCTTTAATGTTCACAAAGACCTGGTCTACGATCCCGCCCTCATTATAGGATGGCCGGATCACGGTGCCTTCCGGCAGCTGCATCAGCAGGGGTCGGTTCATGGCATCGAAGCTTCCCGTGGTAGTATAGATGGCTGCATCCAGGTCGGTGACGGTTTCCGTCAGGGTGTTCCAATCAGGAGTGTTCTTGTAGTCTTTGAGCAATTGACGGTTGCCTTCCAGTGAATTACTTTTAAAATCGAAGCGCACGCTGGTAGTGATACCGGCGGTATCATACTGCCGGTAAGGCTTACCGCGCATGTTCAGCTGGCGATCGTTCGGGATCCCTTCTCCATACACGATCTTCTCGGTATTGATCTCCGCGGCGCTGCCCTGCTGTACGAAGATCTTTACAGGTCTGTGCAGCTTGTCATATTCGTACCGGAAACGATGATCCCGGCTATCGAATCCTCTTATGATCCGGCCCATGACATCGTTGAGGATCCATCTTTCACCGGCATCCATGCTGTTCATATACAGCTGAGCCCCCAGCATATCGTATTTATACTGCATGACGGCATTGCCGGCGGGGTCCGTTACGCTAAGAACATTGCCTTCTATATCGGAGAGGGTAAGGGTACGGAATTTCTGCCCGTTGCCATTGTCCGTAACGGAGAGGAAGGATCCGCCCAAAGAATCCAGGTAAGTCGTACCGGGCGTGTTCGCATGTGCAGCGGCCTTTTTGGCCGCATCGATCTCTTCGGGGGTGGCGACCCCTGCAACGGGCGTTGTGATCCTATCCTTATACCATTGACTGTCCAGAACGGTATCGTTGGGATCGAAGGTGCGCTGTGTCCAGGCATCCACTTCCATCCTTATAAAGCTGCCATCGGGGCTATCCGTCCGGATGGCCCTGCCGGTGGGATCATAGGTGATCACCGGGGTCACGCCCCGCTCTACCAGTTCTTTGGCGTCCTCGAATTCGAAGGTCGTACTGAAATAGGGCTCATACCGCTTCACGGTCAGTCCCTTATTATTCAGGATCGTCCTGCCATTGCCCACCCAGCGTATATCCGGCGTAGTATCTACTTCCGTGACCGTACCATCGTCCTTTTCAACCAGGGCCATTCCCGGCTCGGCCTGCGTCTTCTGCATAACGGTATTGCCGTTGCCGTCCGAGTAAGCATAGCTGGTTTGCCATACCGACGGTACCCCTGCCTTCAGGCTGTCATAATAATGAGTTTCCCGCACGCTTGTCTTTATCAGGTTGGGCTTACCGTTATCACGGTAATTGAACAGGTTGTATTCCAGGGTTGTCGTGGGCTGATCGTCCGGCGAATTTTCCGGTGTAGAGGCATCGATGGGATCGCCATTGTTCTCGCCTTCCTTTCCCATCAGGAAGGTGCTGGACACCATCCCCAGTTCGTCGGAACGGGAGCCTGCGCGGTTGTCATTCAGATCGCTCATCAGCCAGGGTGTCAGCGTGCGATAATTAAAGCCCAGTACTTTTGGCGTATTACCCAGTTCGTCCGTAGTCTGCTGTACAAAATACCTATACTTATCATCAAAGGTTACGGTGAATTTGAGACCGAAGGGATCCGTCAGTTCTTTCACCTGGTAGAAGTTTGCCGGGTCCAGGGTCTGTGTTCCCGAGCAGATCCAGTAGTTGCCATCATTGAAATGCACGTACTTCCCTTCGCCCAGCAGAAGGGCATCGGTGATCTTATCACCGAAAACAAGGTCCCGAAGGCCCGGGGTAAGTGAAAGCCGGTATACCTGATAAGGAAGGGCCAGGGATTCCAGTACACCCGGCGCCAGCGGGCCACTGAGATCGTTCTTCAGGAAGAGGTTCCTCGTCTGCTCGATCAGCCGCAGCTGTTTTTTCCCCGCTGCCGCCTGCGCTTCGTAAGGAATGGTCTGCGACTGGCCGATAGCGGTCTTTATTCCGGCGATGGTGAAATAATCTTCTTTATCCGGGGTCAGGCCGGTGAGCTCATAGGTCATCGTCTCAAAGTTGCCGGGAAGGTGGTAGTCCGCGGCTGTATCGACGGCATTGGTGAAATTTCCCATGGTGTAGACGACATGCGTCCTGCTTTGTTCTGCCTGTTCGGCGGGGAGGAGTGCGGGATCCGCCTTCTTCCTTCCGTATTTGACTGTGGCGGCTTTGGAGATATTACCGAAATCATCGATCTCCAGTGTCAAGGCGTGCGCAATCCGCGGATCGGAGGGATCCCTTTCGTAGTTATAGTTGAGCGTTTCACCCGACCCCGCCAGGAATACGGCGAATGGGTTCCCCAGCCTGGGTTGCAGGATCCGGATCACGCAGCTGTAATGTGAAGTAGCATAGGGATGATCCTGGCGGTCGCTGCCGTCCTTCGAATATAGTTCGGTCCGCAGGGGCAACCCTTTGCAGGCGCGCTGTGCTTCGCGCCATTCATCAATGGTAAGGCCGTCCGGCAGCAAGGGATCATCCAGCTCTTTTTCCGGCACGACATTATTACTGTAATATTCATGCGAGAAACGGGAAAGTATCTTTTCATTGTCCAGGAAGGCGCCGGTATGATACCAGGTCCTGGTCAGCACGGGAGGCTGGTGGAAACCTTCGTCCACCAATTGGGGGCCCCCTCCATGGGGGTCCATATTTTTTTTATACAGTTCAAAATCTTCCGTATCCGTCTGGTCTACCCGCCCGAAACCACGGAATTCCCGTTCGGGGTGGTCGTAATAGCCATGATGATAGCTGTAACGGCTGACGAACCGCACTTTCGAAACCTTATCGAGCGTTTCGATGCTGTCGACACAATAGACCGGGAAAGGCAGTTTGGTCGCCCAGGGTGTTCCGGCTTTCTTGTCTTCCAGATAGTAGAAGGTTGAGGGTTTGTATTCCACCTTCACTTCCTTGCCCATATTATTCTTATACCCGTTCATGATATAGGGCTTCTTCCCACCCAGGAGGTCAATGTATTGCAGCTGACTGCCTGTATGCTGCGGAAGAGAAGAAGACCAGACGATGCAGCCGGTGCCGGTGCCCAGGAGATCGATGACCGAGACGATGCTATGGTTGCCGATCTGTGGGAAGAGCAAAGTGCCGGAGATGCCGGCGGTATTGGTGTCACTCCA
>Ga0307517_10001116_pt1 | contig 45271 bp, 25 predicted proteins | sample 23_EM_MG_FD_194515 | JGI IMG/M metagenome (GOLD analysis project Ga0307517, IMG submission 194515) | Populus trichocarpa ectomycorrhiza microbial communities from riparian zone in the Pacific Northwest, United States - 23_EM | ecosystem: Host-associated > Plants > Roots > Unclassified | place...
AAATTTTTAATAGGCCAATTTGATTTAATCATGGGCCAAATTGAATTTTAATTATGTTTAAGAATTAATTTGGGTCCAATTGAAGGATTTAATTAAGTGCAAGGACTTAATTATACTTTAAATGGGTTAAATTAATTTTATTTGGGGCTTAATTGGTGAAAACTTAAGTTTGGGAGCCTAATTTGAGCTTAACTGAGAAGATTGGAATTTTGAGAGACCAAAATTAATTTTTTCCAAGTTAATTGATTGAAATTAGGGACCAAATTGCAAGAAAATTGAAGTTTTGGGGTAAATTGAAGAAATTCGCAGCCAAGGATCAATCTGCAAAAGGCGCCAAATTATAGGGGCTTAATTGACAAAAATTAGGGGTGAAATTGAAGAAATTGAAAGTTTAATGGTCAATTAGGGGTTAAATTGCTTAAATCCGAGACCAAGGACCATTTTGCAAAAGGCGCGTAAATACGGGGCTAAGGTTAAAGTTCCGCAGGGGCCTAATTGCATTAAATCAAAAGTTTAGGGTCCAATAGGGGTTCTATTGAAAGCAATTGAAAGATAGAGGACTAAATTGAAAATCAGTTAAAATTCCTAATTCAATCTTTAAAAAATCCAAAAATGGATATCGTAACCAGTTCATGATTATCTATTAGGATTTGGCCAACATGTCAAAAATCTTTTTCCAATCTTTTTTAGGATCCAAATATAGACTTTAATATTTGTGGGATGTAAAATTACACGATAAATTACACCTTTAGGTATTAAAGATACAAGGTGTAAATAAATGCGATGTTAAAATTCAGACTTTAGAACGGTTAGGATTTAACGTGATAAGGTAGAGACTCTCTCATGAAGAGAAATCTATCTTGAGCCTTAGAAAAGACCAACAAATGGAAACCCGACTTAGAAAAAACAATCAAACAACAATGCAGCTTACCTTAGGTAGGTGCACTGGGGTGATGCGTCTTCCCTTTGCACAACCAGCCCCTTCCTCATACTCTCGCAGACCATAGGTTCTTAGTGACCATAATACTAGGTGGCGACTCCTAAACATTAATCATAATTTTATGATTAAATCCAAAAACCCTTCCCAACACACAACACCTCACACAGAAGAAAGCCTCCGCAGTCGCCAGACGACGGCGCTCGCGCCCCCGCCCCTGCCCCAGCGATAGATGAAACGACGCCGTTTTGGACAAAACGCGCCTTTCATTTAAAAGGAAAAGGCAGCAAAATCCTGTCAAAGTCTAAATCAGTCTTCAATTTGAAATTTGTTCAATCAAGTCCTAAATTGCAATTTTGATTTTAAAAATCAACTCAATTGCATCCCTGCCAAATTCAATCCTCGGCCTTGAAGTTGGCCGCCTTTTTCCCTTTAGTCCTTGGGCTCTAATTTATGCAATTTGACCCTCAATTGATCAATAAACTTCTAATTTCTTTAATTTGGCCCCTGATTCGGTTTAATTACAACCCCTTTATTTACGCGTGTTTTTCATTTTGGTCCTTGGTTTTGGATTTCTTCAATTAAGTCCCTAATTGGCCATCAAACTTTAATATTTATGCAATTAAGCCCCTGATTTGACCAAATCAACTCTCAAAAATCATAATTTGACCTCAGAACTTTAATTTCTTCCAATTAAAGCCCAAATTGACTTCAAAATCAATTTTTCTTGCAATCAAACCCTTCATAAATCCAATTAAACCTTTAATAAAATTTAATTGAGTCCATATTTGATTTTAGACTTTTCTTCCTCAAATCAAATTTTCTTCATCAACAGGGCTCTCATCAGTCAACGATATACCGTCAACCAATTTTTGATCATTTTTTGAGCGCTCTGACATCCTCTTTTCACTGTTATATTTTTTGATAATATTTTTTATTTTTTTGTATTTTTTTGAAGAGAGAAAAAAATATGAATTGGGGAATAACCCAAAAATAGTTTATGACAAATGAGATTTCATTCGTACCAGAATTTCATATGACATTGATTAGTTATCCGAGTTTGAATAGCTAATGGTATCAATAGGGTTCCATTACTACTGACATTCCTTAAATTTATTAGTCGATCTTGAGTAATTGGGTGACTAATGATGTTAGTAAAGATTTCTAACATCGGCATAGTTACTCCTGGTTGAGGGAAAAAGATAAGTTGATTAACTATTCTGGTTCGAGAATAGTTAATGATATCAATAGGTCATATTGGTATCGGCAACCATTTCTAGTGTGATTAGCTACTCCAGGTAAGGAGACCAATGATGTCAAGGGTTCTTGACATCAGCAATTTTGATGGTAAACCAGATATAGATAAGAATTGATTAACTATTTCGAGGTAGGAATAGTTAATTATATCAATCGATTGTATTGATATCAACACTTGGATAGAATTGATTAGTCTAACATGATATTAGGAGACTAATGATGCTAATGAGATTCATTAATATCGGCAATCACCTTTTGGAAAATAAAAGAGAAAGTATTGATGAGTTATTCCGAAAGAATGAGATAAGTTAATGATACTAAAAGAGAAATATCTTAGTATCAAGAGTGAGAATTGATTCATAAAGAGATGATGTTCGAAAACATTGAGTTGTGTAAAGATTTCCAAGATGAAATTATTCTAATTGGATAGGATATTAGATGAATATTGGTAAAGATGGAAAATATATGTTGTAAAAGAGGTTTACGCCTAATTTTATGTATCAAAAGAAATTCTGTGGAAATTATTACCTGTCATTGTTATTATTTGTTATTATATTTTTATATTTATATGTACATGTTAATTTCTATTTTCATGTTCATCTGGGTCGTGTCAGGAGTGATCTTAGTTTAGTTACCTTTTGCTTTCAACCATGTAATTATTTGTAAATTAAGAGACTTATCTCCTAAAACTTGAAATGTAATATTAAATACCTATTTAACCATGCATGTTTATAGTTGAAATCGAATCCTTCACTTGAATTACATTATATGATGTTATTATGTAAGATATAGTTTATATGATGATATTATATAACAATTAAATTATACATTGTTATTTTGTGAACTTGAATTGTATGATGTTATTGAATAAGACATGTTGTGTTGATGATGATGATGAGTTGGGTTAAGATCTAGGATGATTGGATCGGGTTGTGAAATGAAATTGAAAGTGTAATATGATTTTGTCAATAACTTGGGTGGGACCTCCCAGTATAGGGGAGACTCCGCCAAAATTTTAGTAGAAATTTCGGTGGAACCTGTATAAAAAAACAAAAACAATTTACTGAAAATTTCCAATGTATCACAAAAAAACGATATAGAAAATCAAGGTTGTTACAGCCATGCCCAAGGTAATGTAGGCCTGGCAAACATGCGAGACCCAAAGCAATTGGACTTGGCAGTCAGCCATGTCAAGATAACGTGGGTCTGACAAATATACGAGACCTAAGGCACTTAGACTTGGCAATCCGCCAAGTCCGATGCACTTGTACTTGGTAGTCAGCCAAGTCCAAGATAATGTGGGTCTAATAAAGATGCTAGACCTAAGACATTTGGACTTGGCAGTTAGCCAAGTCCAAGGTAACGACCATCCTCCCTTGGCATATCCATGGAAATGACCATCCTCCCTTGGGTCTAACCTCGGAGAAGAACTCAACTTCTATAGGCTTAGATACATTTAATGTCTTAAACTCTAATCTCCCTACACATTTTTAGGTGTATAAAAGTCCTCTAAGGACCCATCATATTCCCATCAAATATTAATACATATGTAAGAGATATTTATCCATTATTAAATGCTATCAGACTAATTACATTGTAGGCCCTCCTCTTTACAAAAGAACAAGTCTCATGGGCTATAAATACACCATGAGACCTTTAGAACAAAGGTTCGCAATCTTCATTCTCTATTGCATATATATTTTCAGAGCATCTCTCTTTAAAATATTCTTGTATTTTTTCTCTCTAAAACATTTTTTATTTAAGCATTGGAGAGTCCTCACCTCCACCAAATAAAATATTTTGCAGGTACTAGCCACAAGTTACTATCAACTACCTTAGCTAGGGAGAAGGAAGAAGATTGCTAAGATCAATTGATTAACCGATTGTCCAACCCGGGAGCCTTATTCCTAGGCTAGTTGGATTTTTGGGACATTATCAGTGGCGCCGTCTATAAGAAACTAATAAAAAAGCCATCATTTTCTTCTTACAACTTGTTTTTGGCATTTTCAAGGCATTCCATAGCACACAACCAATGCCCATCTGGGCTAAGACGCGAGACAAATCAACTTGTTGTCGCATACACTCCTACCCAACAAGAGATTCTACAACTCACTAGTCAGTGAAACTCCTCACCCAGGCTGTGTTGACAACCCGAGAGAAAAATCAAACCTTGCCACCCCTGCAAATCTTAACACCCCTAACAACAAACAATACCTTACCTCCAGGTCCACCAGTTACACCAGGAGCTCGTAGATGATTACACTATTTAGAGGAGACTAAACAAAATAACATTCATGAAAGTTCCTCAAGGGATCACTCCTGCCATTATCATACCCATGCATAGAGTAAATACTTTGAACGTACTCCCCTAGTTACTATATGATGGACACCGATCACCGTAACCATCGTTCTACGCCAAACCCTCTAGGCCCAAGAGCCCAAAAGACAAAGAGCTAAGAGACAGTCTGTACATATCCACGCCTAAAGGAATGAACATACCCAGGAGATGTTTATAATCCCCATTAGTGGAGGGTTTCTCCCTTTTCTAAATACATATTGAACACTCAACTCCCTGAGGATTATATGAGTCTGGACAACTATAATGGCTTGGCCGACCCAAGGGAACATGTGCAAAATATACCCAGTAGCTTGGATTGAATCATCTAAGACCATGACTCAATGTGCAAGATATTCCCCACAACCTTCAAAGGATTTACACATGCTTGGTATAACAACATAGAACCAAACTCTATTGAAGGTTTCAGTGACCTATATGCCAAACTAGTTCCATGCTTTAGCACCAACATACCCACTAGAAAAACCTTTATAAAGCTTTTCAGTTGGGCCCAACAAGAGGGTGAGTCTACATGGGTATATTTGAGGAGATTCAACGTGAAGATGCTCAAAATGGAAGAATTGATTGAGCCAGTAGCCTTAGAAGCCTTAATAAGAGGAGAAAGGGAACATGTCCTTTAGAGAAAACTTTATGTTTTACCAGATAAAAGCCTGTCCAAAGTAAAACAATTCATGGAAAAATCATGTACGGTTTGAATAGGCCAATTTACTTTAAAATGGACCTCCTTGTTTTTACAAGGACAACCAACATCAATGATTTTCCAAGTGAAGTAATCAGGGTACCTGAAGCCAACATCTTAGTGCAACCTCCATGATGTGTTTCCTCCTAAGAGCCTCTCCTATACATATCACTTAAATCACCTCAGGATGTATAATCCTTGATAACATTGTAAGTTTCTTAAATAAAAATGCTTATTCAAAATGACTTTTCATTTTCTCTAGGTGATCCCTAAGGGCGGTGGCCCCACCAATCTCCAATGAATGAACATGGTCTCCCTAGTGTTATATGCACCACTCTTCAAGGGATAAATGTGGTTGTCACAACCTATTTTTGGGCTATTCCTTCAAATTTTTACCCTTTTCAAAATAAAAATAAAATAATAATAGCAAGGAGATTGGCGACGTCGAAAAAGCTGGCTAAGAAAGGATTTCAAATGTAAAAAAATCAAGCTACAATTTTGGATAGAATCGAGAGTATAATTGTACCTCATTATACCCAAAACTAAAGAGACAATACATATTCAAGGTTAAATTAAATCATTATTGAACAAATCTGCATAAAAATTAAACCTAAGAACATAATTAGATTTTTAATAGGCCAATTTGATTTAATCATAGGCCAAATTAAAATTAATTATGTTTAAGAATTAATTTGGGTCCAATTGAAGGATTTAATTAGGTATAAGGACTTAATTATACTTTAAATGAGTCAGATTAATTTTATCAGGGGCTTAATTGGTGAAAAATTAAGTTTGAGAGCCCAATTTGGGCTTAATTGAGAAGAATAGAATTTTAGGAGAACAAACTTAATTTTTACAAAGTTAATTGGTTCAAATCAGTGGTAAAATCACAAGAAAATCAAAGTTTTTGGGTCAATTAGGGGTTAGATTGAAGAAATTCACAGTCAATGACCATTTTGCAAAAGGCACCGACCTATGGGGACTCAATTGATTGAAATCAAGGGTGAAATTAAAGAAAATTGAAAGTTTAATGGTCAATTAAGGGTAAATTGCATAAATTCAATACCAATGACTAATGTGAAAAAAACACTAAAATCCAGGGTTGACATTCAAGTTCGGCAAGGGCAAAATTGCATAAAATTGGAAGTTTAGGATCAATTCGGGGTGCAATTAAAAGAAATTAAAAGCTTGAGGACCAAATTGAACTTTGACCAAATCCCTAAATTAAAACCTTAAAAGCCAAAACAATATCGTTTCATTTAAATGAAACGATGGGTTCTGACCAAAATGGTGTTGTTTTTAACTCAAAAGGTTTAAAAAAAAAAAAGACAGACTAGACGACGCGTCGTCTGGTACTGTTCATCTTCTTCATCAATTTTTCACCCAAAAGTTGATCGGGTGGTCACCTTTTCAAGGCATTTAATGCTTCATTTCTTAACCAAATTTGACAAAAATTGCATGAAAATGATGAACTAACACTTGACCATACCATGAAGTTAAGAAAAAATCATCTCTCTTCCCAATTTTTCTTTCTCCCCTCTCGACCACCACTTTGGCCTCTTCCTCCACCACGCGTCAATCGTCGTTTCCGCCACCAACCATGCTCTGGTCTTCCCTGCAACACCAAGAACGACTCCAGCAACCGTTTGCCTCCGGCCAAGAAAGGAGGCAGACCCATCGTCACTCGATGCCTCGCGCGCACACCCCATTTTAGGATGACAACTCCACTGGGGAACACCTTGTCTTGTTGGAATAAGCTTTGCTTGTTTGATTGTTTGCATGTTTGTTTTGGTCTGTTTAATTTTAGCTCGTATGTTTACTACTTTAGCATGCATTTTTATACTGCTCATGCATAAGTACATTGGATACTGATTAATGTCTTTATACATTTTAATTTTTGCGAATAAACCTATTTTTAGGTTGGGTGAGGAGTAGAGGTCTGCCTCATGATTTTTAGTCGGGGTTCAGATTCGTGAAACATCTAATTATAAACTGAGTATTTACTCAGTAATAACAGTCACACCGTATCCCAACCATTCCTTATAAACCTCTATACTGCCTTCACGAAAAGTAATCACTAAACATATTATAGATACCTTTTACTTGTAGTGGCTGCTCTCAAGAATTGAAGGGGCAATGTTGTGGTCGGGAGCCCAGAGCAATTGCCCCTTTCTTTTTACTATAAACATAATAATTTAAGAAAAAGGGAATATGTAGCACAAGGAGCAGAGATAGCATAGCTTGATTAATCACACGCTAATCTAGAAAGCGAAGCACTTGTGACCTTACAAACTTTTAACCTGATGGTATTACTTTCATCATTGGAACATTTACAAGAAAAAGAAATCAAAGTAGAGACTATCCTGATCTCTGATTTAGCAAATTCCTCTTCGTACAGCTGCTTATCAATAAAATAGAACGTCTTTGCTGAACTTAACCTGTTCACTCAATTTCTGGTGCAAACACAGTGTTAGGATTGGCGTCTTGTACCTATTTGTGTCCTTGGAATGTGCATACGCACATACGTGAAGCTTTCATATTATGGAATGATTGTTTTCACTTGATGTGTCATGGTTATATCTTTCATCCTTTGATTTAACACAACATCTTCCCCGTTTCCTTCCCTTTTCTCCAGCACAATGAATGAGCTTGTAGACAAATTCAACACTGCCTATGACAGGCACAGTCGAAGGGGTGGACGAACAGCTACTCGCTCTCTTGTGGCCGTTTTTAACCATTTAAGAATTGAGTGGTGCCGTTTTGTTTTGATGTGCTTAGCACGTAGAAACTTAGGAATTATATTTAGCAGAAAATGAAACATTCTGAAAAAAGAAAAGAATATAAATCAATCAGACTATTCTTTGCATCTCATTTCTATTTGGCTTCCGCGTTTAATTAGTCTTGGGCGTAGAAAGATGTGGTTTCCAAGAGCCCTGTGTACATGTATATAATTTGTTGATCAAAGCAATGATGCTCACCTCAGTGACGCATGGGAGACTTGAAAGACGTAGAGCGGGCTTGAAGACCATTTTAACGCAGATTGTCAGTAACGGCACCAAAACTGAGATCTAAATCTAGCCCAATTACAGTCAATTGTACAGAAATAAGCTCAACTCATTTTTCATTCGATGGTCCCCTTATTGGACCAAGCCCTTCACGTTTTTCATTTCGCCTCGCCATGCAATTAGCATTGGGCTCTGCAACAGAACATCTAAAAGCTTGAAACTTGGTGAGATGGTAGAAGGCAAAGTCTGACAATAACAAGGCATTGTGAACTTCAAATTTCTTTACCTTGTGACAGGATTGGAGCAAGTCTCACGGACTCCAAGCTTTTGCAACTCTCAGAAAGCAGAAACATGGCTATGTCAGTTACACTTTCAAACGATCCTTGGTAGTTCTTTCTACTACGTACTAGGGAGAGGGCAGTTAGTTGATGAAAGAAGCCAAGGATTGAATCCCACCATTGGCCAAGTCTTGGTAAGGTAGCGGTTCATAGTGTGGTCTATCTTCAAGATGCAACTCTAGCAGATTAGGGAGGGAGTTGGTTATAGTTTACATTAGCCTGTCCGATATATAATCTAAGTGAAGCGACAAGCAATGTAATGCAAAAGCAGAGGACAATAATGGAGGCAGTGGAATGCTGAAATCAATATCCTTGGATGAGGAAACTCCGATTTTCTCTACCAGAAAGACTGCATCATCTCCAAGTACAGGTTTCAACTCGAGAATTTCAATAGTTTTGGGCAGCAAGAATGGAATGGATGCAAAAGGTTGCTCGTCATGCTCTGTTGCTTTAATTTTCAAAGAGAGGCACCAAAACATATCAGGAAAGAAAGAAACATGTGTCAGTCAGCCCCAGCCCCAAAGAAACATATACTTTTTCATAACTTGAAAAGACTTAATTAATTATGGAAAATTAATAAAAAGTAGTAATTAGTGGTGGAATTTAAAGGAGGAAGAAATGGATCGCATGCTTTGAATTCGATATTTAATATAGTAGGACCTCTAAAGACTGCAGGTCTGCCAATAATGACATGACATGGAAACATTAAAAGGCAGTAAATTACACACACTCACACATATATCAACACTAACAGGAGGGGAGGGAGAAATACCTGAGAGGGGTTCAAATACAAAATTACTCTTAGTTTTCAACAAAAACAAGGTTGTATATAAGGATGTTTTTATCATTTCCATATGATTTTATTGTAAATATTATGTGGGGTTAGGAGTAATTGGTTATTTGTATATATATAAATTTTTGTTTATATTTAGAAATGGCGTGCTGAGCACGCGCCAGTGAGTGGGCACCGCCTACACCATTCGGGTGGCACGTGAGGCCCTAAAAAAGAACCGAGCATCGTTCAATGCACCTCGTCATCCCAGGCACAATGGTAAGACCCAAGTAAACGTGGTTCAGACATGTTTATCAAATCCAAATAAATATGGGTCTGGCATATTTGCTAAATTCAAGATGTCTGGACTTGGCTGGCGCTAAGTCCAAAGTGTGTGGATGTGGTGGTCAACCTAGTCCATAGTAAAGTGGGTCTAGCATGTTTGCCAGAACCAAGTAAACATGGATCAGACATGTTTGTCAGACCCAAGTAACGTGGGTTTGGCATGGTTGCTAGATCCAAGGTGTCTGACGCCAAGTCTAGAGTGTGTGGATGTGATGGTTAACCAAATCCAAAATAAAGTGGGTCTGGCATGTTTTCTAGATCCAAATAAACATGGGTCTGACATGTTTACTTATTATTGTTGTTGTTGTTGTAAATATTATTATTTCATTATTATTAATATTATTAATATAATTATTAAAAAAATAAAAAAAAATGTTATTACTATTGAAAAAAACTATAAAAGATTTTTCATAAGAGTGTAACAAAAAAGAAGACAAAAAGAAAAAACAAATCACTGTGACAATCCACGATGATTTGTTCCTTGGTGAACAATGACGTGGGGAAAAGTAATTTTTTATTTTTCCCCTTACCTTTTAGAGTATTTCTTAACTAGATTTGTTCCTCATGCTCTGTCGCGGGTTAGAAATTTTTTTATGTAAAAAAAGAATGGTAGGGTAAGAAAATCCTAGACACGAGTTACTGGTTCAATTGTTAATTCAAATAATATGAACAAAAGAATACAATAAAAATAAATAAATTGACAACAAATATACCAATAGAAAAACGGTAAAACAAATCAAACCTAAGCCCATTCGAGTTATCAAATAACCTAATATTAAATAGCAGAAATGTAAAACAAAATTTTGAAAAAAAACATGTTAAACCGAATGATCTCGCAAACTCTATGACCATGGGCATAAAATTAGGATAATCTCATTGAAAGAAAAGCAAAAAAGAAGTTTGAAGGATGAAATTGAAATAAATTAATTTAAAAAGAACAAAAAATTAAGGAAAACATGCGAGGGGCCTACAAATAAATTCAAAATGATCCATAAATGTTTTTAGAATTTTCTGAGGTTTTTTAAGGGTGTGTTTGGTCGGATCCTAAGATAAAGGCAAGTTTAAAACTAAAGGAAAGACACAAGGGTGTATTTGCCAAACACACCCTAACCTAGGTGCTGGGCTAGTTGGGCCTACCAAGGGCCCAACAAAACCCTTTTTTTAGGGGAAGGCTGGACCTAGCTCAGCTATATGGGTTGGGCTGAAGGTCCAACCCGAGACCACCTGATTGGTTACTGGGTTCAACCCAGTAACTGGTTATTTAAAATTACTTGTTGCAGAACGTGAATTATGTTCTGCATGCAAATAAAATGAAGCAAAAGGAATTGCGAGTTTAAAGAAGACGAAATAGAAAGGGGAAGATTACCTAGAATGAGGAGTCGCTAGTCACTGACGCTAGCGGCCACTCACGATGGCATCGCCTGAGGTGGCGTCTGGGAGGAATGAAGCGCTGCTGTCGGCAGAAGCAAAAACTAGTCTGGGGCTATTCTTGTTGCTGGAGGAATGAGAAGTCATTGCTGCTACTGTTGAGTGGCGGAAGTAGCTGGTACCACCAGTTGTTAGACTCTCTGGTGTAGTCAAAACGATGAGGGAGAGAGGTTGGTTTTAGCTGGAGGGAGGGCACTCTTCTTCTCGGAGCAGAGCCAAAGAAAACTCTCTGGAAAACAGGTGTAGAGAATAGGGGTCTTCTCTTTGCCTTTTTTTTTCGTTCTCTCTGTTCTTTTTTTTTCTCTGCTCTTTTCTTTCTTTTCTTTTCTTTTTCTTCGTTCCTTTCTTTTTTTCACCACCCCCTCACACCACCTGGTGAAGGGTTATTTATAGGGGCAAATCGGGAGTTGGGCCACCTTATTGTTGTCTAATGCACGTCGAAGGATAGGGTGGTTGCGCGGCCACTTTTCAGTCGCCCAAAAGACTTGTTTCTCTGTTCATGTCAGGCATAGTGGCAGGTCATGAGAAGGACGTGTTTTATGTTGTGGTGTGGGGGACGTGGAAGAGAGAGAAAAAGACCAAAACAAGGTGCAAATGAGGGAAGAAAAACCCTCCTCCATCGCCTGTAAAACTAGTGCAGGGGAAGAAGATGGTAAACAGTGTCATAACCTATTTATGGGTTATTCCTCAAATTCACTTATTTTTCTTCCAAAATAAAAATCAAAAAATAAAATAAAAGGCTGGAAATGTTGAGAAAGCAGGTTGAGAATGAGTTCAAACATATAAGAAGATCAAGCTACAATTTAAAATAAAGTGGAAGCCTAATTGTACCCTATTACACCCAAGATTGAAGAAACAATGAAGATTCAAGGTCAAATTAAATGATTTTTGAATGAATCTACATAAAAATTAATTCCAAGCACATAATTAAATTTTAATAGGCCAATTTGATTTAATCATGCGTCAAATTAATGTTTAATTCTATTTAAGAATTAATATGGGTCCAATTGAAGGATTTAATTAGGTGCAAGGACTTAATTATACTTTAAATAGGTCAAATTAATTTTATTAAGGGCTTAATTGGTAAAACATTAAGTTTGGGAACCTAATTTGAGCTTAATTAAGAAAATTAGAATTTTAAGTGACCAAATTTAATTTTTACCAAGTCAATTGATTGAAATCAGAAGCAAAATTGCAAGAAAATTAGAGTTTTAGGGTCAAATTGAAAACTCTCACATATCATAGGTTCCTAGTAACCATAATACTAGGTGGCGACTCCTGAACCTTAATCATAATTTTATGATTAAACTCAAAACCTTTTCCTTCCCAACAACAAAACCTCTCAGGAGGCACAATAGCGCACCAGCTCCCTTACGTCGCACTCGCGACACAAAGTACCATCAAAATGGTGTTGTTTCGTTCTTTTTTGTTATACTATTACAAAAATAATATCGTTTCGCACAAAACATGTCATTTCATTTAAAATAAACGACGTCGTTTGGTGATTAAATAACCTTAGAAGTCCTTGTCTCTAAATTAGTCCTTAATTGTTGATTTATTCAATTAGGTCCTTAATTGAGAATTTGACTTTAAGAATCAATTCAATTTCACCCCTGTCAAGCGTAATTGTCAACCCTAAACTTGGCCACCCTTTTTTCATTTTGGTCCTTGGTTCTGAAGTTGTGCATTTTGACCCTCAATTGATAAAAAAAAACTTCTCATTTCTTCAATGTGCCCCCTGATTCAGACAATTTAGGTCCCTACATTCACTCACCTTTTCTATTTTGATCCTTGGTTTTGGATTTCTTCAATCAAATCCCTAATTGTCCATCAAACTTCAATATTCATGCAATTAAGCCCCTGATTTGACCAAATTAACTTTTACAAATTGCAATTTGACCCCTAAACTTTAATTTCTTCCAAATAAAGCCTAAATTGACTTAAAAATCAAATTTTATTGCAATTAAACCCTCTAAATTGAATTGAATTTAATTTAATTCCTTAAATATCCACCTTTTAATTTCTCTTACTCAAATTGAATTTTCTTTGCCAATAAGGTCTTCATGAGTCGAAAATATACTGTCAAAATTTAATTTTTGTATATTTAATCCTCCCTAACCAATCTGCGGCAATTCCCTAGGTGTTCTGCCATATTCTTCTTATTGATATATTTTTTTATTTTCATCCAATATTTTTTATTTTTTTTTGTATTTTCTCTTTTCCCCCTCTCTCTTTTGTTTTTGTGTGGGGACCCCAAAAAATGAGTAACAACAGATGCTCTCTCATTACAATACTTACAGACCAAAGACTGATTAAGTGATTTGCATAGTATGTTTGTAAAGGCAAACAAATTGTTCTTCAAAACTAAACTTCTCAAAGCTTTTAGTTTGGTTGACCTGAAACTCTATCTTTTCAGCAATCCCTTTCAATTGGAACTACGATCAAAACTATGTACAACTTGATTATCTTGAGACCCAAATTTAGCGATTCTTTTTAATCAGAACTAAAATCTTTACCAAAAGTTTGGTCAACCTGAGATCTCAATATGACGATCTCCTTTAACCTAAATAGGTCTTTGGTTGGGTTAACTTGAAATCTCAATCTGACGATTCTCTTTAACTAGAACCAAAACATTTGTTTGTAGTTCAGTCGACCTGAAATTTCAATCTGACTATTCCTTTTAACTAGAACTAAAATTTTTGTTTGCTGCTTGGTCAACCTGAAATCCCATCTAGAGATCACATTTAACCAGAACCAAAATCTTTTTTTATAACTCGGTTAACCTGAAATCCCATTCTAGCAATTCTCTTTAACCAGAACTAAAATCTTTATCTTCAACTCGGTTAATCTGAGATCCCATCTGGCGATCCCCTTTAACTAGAATTAAAATCTTTATTTTTAGTTAGGTTAACCTGAAATCTCAATCTAAAGACCCCCTTTAACCAAAACCTAAATTCATGTCTACAGTTCGGTTAACTTGAAATCTCAATCTAAAATTATCTTTAACTAGAACTAAAAACTTTGTCTTCAGCTCGGTCAATCTGAGACTCCATCTGATAATCCCCTTTGACCAGAACTAAAATTTCTGTTTATAGCTCGGTCAACCTGAAATCTCAATCTCATGATTTCCTTTAACCAAAACTAAAATCTTTGTCTTCAGCTCGGTCAATCTGAGACCCCATTTGACGATCCCTTTTAACTAGAGCTTTCCTAAAGACTCTTTCTTAAACATTCTTTTGACTCATCTGAGTTTAATTTCAAGAATTTTTTTGTAAAATAAAAACCTGTGCAATTTTTAAGGTTGAATGCATACATTCTTACCTAGTTCGGAAATACAGGTCCCATCCTTTCTTGGATTTCCTATTAACTCCATTTTTTGGTGTAAGCTTGTTCATGTGTTTGAAATTATATGCTAGAGTCAGGGAAGAGTACCAAAATCAGGCTCTGTTTCTCGTGCTGCCTCTCTTACCTATCACATGTTTGGGAAAAAGTCTCTAACTTTTTATATGTGGCCCTTTCTCTTTCTAACAAAATATATTATTTGACATTGCTTTTTATCATGCTCTTGAAGGGCTTTTTGGTTTTGTTTCAGCATATAAATCTTTTCGAGAATAAAATCTTCAAAAGAATTGATTTTGTTCATGAAAACTGAAACTTTCAATGTATGCATCAAAAAAAGTTCTTTAAGCAATTCCTACTAAAGGTTTTATCGGCTTTCTGATGGGGAACCGCAGGATAATGAAGAGTTGCAGCCAAATTAAGAACTGCAGGAAAATGGGGAGCCGCAACCAAATTAAGTCCACTCCAAAGCCAACCATCATTAATGAAGTCTTTTGAAACGTTGAAGCTGATTATTAAAGTCTACTGCAATTAATGGAGTGAATCTGGTCATTGATCGAATCTAGACATTCTATCTTTATTCATGCATTTTAATTACTATGTTATCTGGAGTTTTAATAGTAGCTTTAATGATTTGTTTCTATATTTAGTTTGTTGTAACCACATATGAAAATAACAATTTTGCTTAAGTATTCAGTTCAGAATTCCTCTTAAGTCTGGGTTTAAAGATCGTTTTGTTGAACGATATCAACAATTTTCGTCTTCGTGAACGAAATCACGAATCATCAGCGTTTTGTGCCGCGTCACTTTCAGAACGCGGTTTGTCTTTAGGTCAAGATTTTACAAGAGGTGACTTTCTGTTTAAGTTTTTTCAAAAGGTTTCAAGTATTTACTTGAAAATTCCGTGTAGAAAAAAGTTTTGCCTCATGTTAGGATTTACATTTTTCTTGCAAAGATAAAAGCGGGTCATTACTCATTTATCACGTCGTAAGATCGTCGTTTATCAACCCAGGTTATGTGCACTCGATTAGAAAGGACTTCTAAAAGCTCGTAATGTAGGCTATGATTGTGGGTTATGAAAGGAATTGATGCTTTTGAAGCTCAAAAGTATTTGAGGGTTTAAAGACTTACGATCACTTTTCTTCTGCCTCTTTTTTTCTTGTGAAGTTGTCTCAAAGACTATATTTGGATGCTCTCTTTTCTTAATGAAGAATCTTGCTTAGGGATCTTTATCTTAGTCTTAAAGCATCATTAAACCATTATTTTCTTTTATTTTCCTTTCTTTTATATATTTTTTGCTCTTTTTCTTATCCCTCCTCTTTTATGATGTGCCCCCTTATCTTGGGTTATGACTTTTATAGATCCATGAGTGTATTTTAGCCTTTTGCTTTTTTTTTTGCCCCCCATAATGAGACGTGATCATAGTAAGGGTTTCATAAAGAAAAACTCATTCATGCTCAAATGAGGATCACAACGGATATATTCTTAGAAAGTGAAAGGATAACAAAAAAATGGCTTTTCCTCATTTCAAACACACATCGTTAAGATTGATAAACTTTGTCCTCTTCTTGAAAGAAACTTGTTGGTGATTATAGAGTGATTGCCTAACCATTTATCCATGCAATTCAAAATGTTATTCAGAGACAAGGTTTTATCTCATGGTTAGCTTTGGTTTGTTTGGTTTGGTCACCTCTTAATCGAGAATTGCTTAAATCTCATCTTGAGCGTTTTATGATTCATTTCTTGTAATCATGCACAAAATCTAGTTCTTTCAAGATTTTTTCTTTTAGGAAAAGCAATTTAAATGTTGTGAGATCATGCAATTTTTTTAAAAAAAAGGTTATTTACACGAAGAATTCATGGCCAAACTTCACTTTATTGATTCGGGAGAAAATTAAACACATCATACATAATTTCTTTTTACAGAATTAGAATTCACAGGTATAGCTCGATCTTCTCCATCCATTCTAGACAACCTCAAAGCTCCTCCTGAGAAATCCTTCTTCACTACATAGAGAGCCTTGTAATTTAGCGCCCATTTTCTTCGATCTTCTTCTAGTAAAGGCAATATTTCCTTCAGCATTAGATCTTCTTCCAAGAACAACTGAGGTCTAACCTTCGTATCATATGCCTTAGCCATTCTTTTTTGGTAGAGTTGATGATGAAAAATCAAAGCTATCCTCTTTTCACTGATCGAGTTTAGCTGTTCATATCTCACTTTGGCCCACTTGGCCTTTTCTAGTTCAGAATCTATAAATACTCTTAGCGATGAGATTTTCACTTTTAAATGCATCACCCCCTCCATCCCATGTACCAGAGAATACGGAGTAGTTCCTGTTGAGGTTCTGACTGCAGAGCGATATGTGTGGAGAGCAAATGACAACATCTCATGCCAATCTCTATAAGTGATTATCATTTTCCAAATAATTTTCTTGACATTCTTGTTGGTGGCTTTTACGGCACCATTCATCTTTGGCTTGTACAATGAAGTTGAATGCTTAATTTTCCATTTGAAACCTTTTATTAAGTGAAGGTCATTTTCATTTCATAAAGTATAATTAGTAAATATAACTTTCTTGTTCTTGAATTATTATTTTTTTGTTAAATAGGGATCCATTTGAAATTTTTTATTAAGTGGAGGTAATTTTCATTTCATAAAGTATAATCGGTAAATATAACTTTGTTATTCTTGATTTTTTTTTTAAGAGGGATCTCAGTTAATTGCTCAAGTTTTCCATTTCCTCCGGCAGGCTCTGGATGAATAATATCATATGATATCATAACGTGTCGATCGAAATAACTTGAACTTTTGAATAGATGTATATACGGTGGCATGATGATGAAAGTCCATGACTACGATAGGACATTGATTGTTCATAACATTTGTTTTCACTCATAATTTGGCCGGTTCCTAGTGTCAAAGCAAATTAAAAAGGCTAGCTTCTAAAAACAAAAAAGAAGAAGAAGAGAAAAGTATCAAATCCTTTGTCTCGTGATCACTGGTTAGGTTTAAACGAAGAAATTAAAGAGATTGAGGCATGCAGGTCCCCTCCCGTATGGAAAAAAGAAAGGAAGAAAAACGTGGTTCCCACTTTTTACTCATTTTTTTCATTGAATAATAATATTAGCTTCCAGAACTATTATTACAAACTTACAAGAGTAGAAGTAATAAATCAAGCAATTATGATCCCACTAGATATGGATGAGTAATAAAGTTGGTACATTACTAATTATGCTTTAAACAGCACTAATTTAGGAAAAGGATCGATCTCCTTGTAAGTGTTTGCGTTAATTATAATTTGATTTTTAAAATGTTTTTTGTATTATTTTTTTTGTTAAAATAAATATCAAATTGATGTTTTTTTAGATATTTATTTACAATTTTAATATTGTGATAGTATAAAAAACAAAAAAAAAATAAAAAATAATTTTAAAAAACTGACTTATTAATGACTTAATGGTGTCCCACAAAAATAATTTAACCTTTATGCAATCAAAATAGAAAAGGAAGAATTAACGATATATCTCCTTTAATTCTCTTTCATATCATTCTTTTTAAATCAATAGTAAATAATAATTATAAATCAATTTATACATTACTCGAGATTATATTCATTTTTCAATCAATTTTAAAAACACAACCTTAAACAAGTTTAATAATGATGTTAAATTTCGAACTCAATTTTTTTTATAAAAAAAAGTAAAATCTCCACAAGTAAAGATCTTGTAAGGCATTCTCTCTCTTTTGTGTAGCGTAAATTAGTTTAAAGATACTATTCTCATCGCGAAAAAAAAGAGTTTGAATGTTAAAGAAAAGTCCAAATTTGTAGGCTTTGGAAGATTGCAGATGCAGTGCCTGCCAAACCCTAGATATGGCATTAAATCAGGATGTGTGTGTAGCAGCAATTAGACGTCTATTCTAAGCTAACCAATTCCAGCTAATGTCCCTACCATTTGCATATATATATATATATATATATATATATATGCTGGGCACGTTTTCTATCACCCGATATTACGCACATCTTCCGAGTCAAATATTTCGCAAGGGTCCCCTTTACCTCCACCACAATTCGTTCACTAATTGCCATTACTATTACCAGCTAGACCAAATGGTTTTTGCCCTACTTTTTCACCCGCTCAAGGAGACCTAAAGGAATATTACGATTGTTTCAAATTTTCAAAAGAAATCAGCACCACCTTCATTCAAACGAAACTACTCCCATGCTGAATAGCACAACGTCTCATCAAATAGATCAGTGTATCATTTCAATCGCGCGTGTGACCAAAACGATTATTAATAATTTACTCTCATGTCATTGTTTCAAACTCGGTGCCTAGCTAAGGTAAGATCCCGTTAAGAAAGAATTGAATATATATCCGTATGAAAAAAAGGGTAAAAAAACAGAAAAAGAGAGCAGTAATACCATCGACTCGATCAAATGTAATATTCTGCATGAATGAATGAATTGAATTGATGAAAAGAGAGACGCTCGTGTGGCAAAATGAAAAGGACACTTAATTAATAAACAGTGGGGTTTCTTTCACACTTCCACAAGTTGGGAAATTAAATAGTGACCAAGTAGGAGTTAATGACCAACGTTAATGAAAAGTCTTGGCTTTGGTAAGAGGGAGGGGCCACAGTACTCCTGTCTTTGATAAACTCTTTAATCAACATATATATATATATATATCAAAAGGGATATGGGTTCAGAAATCTGCCTGGATTCCGCTGTTTTCTATCTGAAAACAAGTAGTATTTATGTGCTTTTTTTTTTCTTAATAATCGTTGTCGTATTTAATCTCTTTAATATAATCAAGTTTCAAATTTCTACCCTGTTATCCATCCATGCATCTTACAAGTCTTACATGGAAAAGGACCTCTTGTCTCATCTCTCTACTACACGTGTTGTGGGGTTGTGACTCGTGGAAGAGATGGATTAATTTGTCCTCTTCCTTTGTAAGAATAATGTTTTAACTTGAAAGAGAGCAGCAGAGTACTTTGATATCACGAAGCCTAGCTAGCCCAATATGGGGTTATTATATATATATATATATATATTGAATTTTACGAGGAATATTGTGAAATATATATATTGAGGAGGGAGGTATTAGCTAGGTAGGAGACGACAAGATGCACTCGTGTGGTGTGTGTATAGAGACAAAATGCTTCCCCGCTCCCCTTCATCTTCCCCCTTTTCTTTTTTTCATGTGATTTGGTGCCAGACAACCAAGCCACACACTTCCATAATCCAATATCCATAGCCATCTAGCTAGCCCGACGTCCCGCGCCCCGTGCCTGCCTGCCTATGCTCAACCTTCTACCAATCTGTATCATCCTTCGAGAATCAAAGATGTCTATACATGTTGGTGATTATCGTCATTATTATAAATTAACATAGAAATACCAGTAGTACTCCATAGTATAGGGAACCCACCACTTTCCAAGCAAGATGTTGTCCCTTCCACTACATCCGATATCCCTACGCCAAGGGATTCTCTCTCTTTTTTTAATCTTAATTACAACTTAGGGTTTTTCAATTTAATTAATCCTTCTTTCAGTTTCAATATCATGATGTAAGAGATCATCGATGCGCATGCATTCTCTTATGCTGCCTTGGCTAATTAAGTAAGCCTCTTCTTGTTTCATGCATGCACACCCACAATAACCATTGACCTGAAACCAGACACCAACAACTACTACATGTATTTTTCTCAATTAATTTCTCTTTGGGTCTATCCTACCTAACGTCATTACCTCTCCCTCTGTGGTTGGGTGTTCTATTTCTCATTCACTATGGCTTCAACTACAAATTAAGTGTATAATATAATTATATACTACATAATGCATCAAGGAAATAAAATTAACAGCAACAATATTGCACTTTACAGCTATCGTTGCTTCATTCTTGCTTGCCAATCCATGTCCATATATATGATTTGTGGGGGTTTAATATATATTGACTCTTAAGAATAAAATATATAAGGAACGTGCCCGTATTTCTTATTAGTGGCAATTATTTGACAAATTCTATCTTTCAATAATAATAAAAAAAAAAAAAATCGACTTGGAATGAGCTTAATTATGAAGTAAATAAATTTGCTACGTGTAATTTTATCTTACCTGCGAATTCAATTGTTTAAAACCTGATTACGAAAACTCAATTTTAACACTTAAAAGAGCTTGTTCATATTGGATAGATAGGAATATGAACCTACCAATTAATTTGATGTGTAATTTCATAGAAAACAGAGGGTCGTTACCTTCTTTTACAAGATGTTGCTATCTCCTCACATTATTATTATTATTATTATTATTATTATTATTATTAATTGCCTATTTATAAGGACAAAATACAAATGATTTGGAGACGGATAGATAAATATAGTAAGTGGGTGTTTGGTGTTGAATTAATGTTTTTTAATTAAAAATATATTAAAATAATATTTTTATAGAGCACATCCAAACTATATATAAAAAACAATTAATTAAAAAAAATTAATTTAATATCTTTCAAATAAAAAAACAATTTGAAAAGGGTATAATTTATTATAAAATAAATATAATTCAACTTTCCAAGGAACGAATCAAGAGTAACGCCGAAGAAAAAAAGGCTGGTTCATAATTAATTAAATTAAAAACTAATCGAGGAATTGTACATATATTCCCAATATATATTAACATAGATTAATTATATAAATCATGAATGGCAATGAAAATAAAGAAGGAAAACTTGACAGCTTAGATTGAGTTGCCTTTCGGGTACTCCACTACAAGTATTTCATGTCATGGGAGTTATTTTTATACTAGCGCCGGCCGGATTTGCTAACAATTGACTTGGAAAATTCTTTACTTATCGTAATAATAATAACAAGGAAGAAGAGGAGGAGAATGATATTTAGAATCTTTTTAATATTGTTGTCTGAACTGAAGTGCATGCTAGCTGGAGTTAGGAGCGCTAGCTGCTACTGCCTCTATAAGAAATTTCCCCGAGCAACAATAATGGTAATCCTAATACAAACATGTATCGGGTGCAAATTAATTTTCATGGAACGTGAAATTTGAGAGAGAGAGCAAATAGGCTGGGATTTTCTTCATCTTTTTCTTGTGTTTTGCCATACCTGCACACCTGAATATACATTCGAATCGAATATGGCGGTGAGTAAACTAAACTACATCATCATCGAAGATGATTCAGAGATGAAAAGAAAAGAGTCGTGGAGGGGCGGGGCAGTGAAGTGCCAAAAAAGGGGCAAACTTAGGGTGGTGAGCTAGCGTGTCTTATGGCATGTTAAGATGAGATACACGTTGGGGGTAAAAAGCTACAGATTTCTAGTTATTATGCACGAGTATTAGGATGTAGCTTTCTCAGTATTTTATTTAATTAAATTCGGAAAATGAAGATTTCGATACAGTAGAAGAAGTACCGTGGAGTATGAAAGATTAAAGAAAGGAAAAGAAATTGAGGTGAGAAATGGAATATATATATATATATATATATATATATATATATGAGGGAGAGGCGTCCAAGCAAGCCAAAAGCTCCTCCTCCTCCTCCTAGTTCCTAGAAAAGATGGAGTTTGGAAGGGAGAGAGAAGAGAGAATCAAATCCAAAGGTTTGACTGTACCCGAAAAATGAGAACAAATTTTAAAAAATAAGTGGGGGAGCAACAGATTCACATCTCCCACAATTCACTCTTCCCTTCCCTTCCCTTCCCTTCCTTCCTGTCTCTCTCTGCCTTCTCTCTCTCTCTCTCTCTCTCTCTCTGTTCCCTTGCCTGCCCCCAATGCACCACCATTCAACTTGTTCTCTCAAGAGACTCACTACTACTAATATTCTATTCTCCTCTCTCTCCCTCTGAAATGTGTGCGTGTGGAGATGTCACTTTACTTGGTCTTGACATCTTTTTCTTTCTTTACTTCTATGCCTATTTTCTTCTTCTCCTCCTTCTCCTAAGCCTCCACCTCTGCCTTGCACCTGGGCTGAGCAGCCTAGCACGACTGCTTGTTCTTGTTCGTGTTTCTGGCTGATTCTTGAATAATTTTGGTTTATTTAATTGGTAATGCTATTTCCAGTACTAGTTTATGTCTGTCACACGGTGGTAATGCTATCTGTCAACAAGTGACAGCCGACATTTCTTTCTTTCTGCACATCGTACCCTTCCCCTCACACACACACGCACTCTTCTGTCTTCTTCCTTAACTGATTCTCTGATTTCCTTGGACTTAATTTGTACTCTACAAGAAACCATCACATCACCTTCCCTCTGCTTCATAACTTCTCCAGGTAAATCCCCCCCCTCTTCTCTCTCTCTTTTTTAATTTTTTGATGTTATTATTATCAGTTTTTTTGGGGTAAAGGTTTGGAATTTTAGTACACTTGATTACTACCTTGATAGTGATTTCCACCATCTCTTTCTTTTCTTAATTTATTATTAATTAATACTACTTTTTTCTTTATTTCAGATTTTCAAGCAACAAGTCAAAGTTTGGAAATTTGGTGAAATATGAAACCTCAGAAGAGGATTTAATTAAGAACAGATCTCTAAATGCTTTGGGAAAGATGCTTCTTTGATTGGAAGGAAGATACAGAGAAGCTAACAGACAGAAGAAAGGAGAGATTAAGCTTTCATTTTTTCAAGATTGATTCAATTGCACCAGTAATGCAGAGAGACTAATTAAGAGGGGATATTTCAGCAAATCTGAACATCCAGATTAACCCCAAAAGAAAAAAAAAATGAAGAAACAATGGAGGATATCATCACAAAGGCCACCACACAAAGCCATGATTAGAATCTTTGGTTATGTGTTGCTGTTGCTGTTGTTATTTATGCCATCATCATCACAAACCAGAGAGTTGTCATCGCAGCAAAGTACCAATAATGAAGTTGTGGGATTATTAGCCTTCAAGAAATCCTCTGTTCAATCTGATCCAAATAATTTATTAGCCAACTGGTCTCCGAATTCTGCTACTCCATGTTCATGGTCAGGCATCTCTTGCTCTCTTGATTCCCATGTCACCACTCTCAACCTCACCAACGGTGGTCTCATTGGAACCCTAAACCTCTATAACCTAACTGGGGCCTTGCCATCTCTCAAACATCTTTATTTGCAAGGCAATTCTTTCTCTGCTTCTGATCTTTCTGCTTCCTCTTCTTGTGTTCTTGAGAGTCTTGACTTGTCTTCAAACAACATCTCGGACCCTCTTCCAAGAAAGTCCTTTTTTGAGTCTTGCAATCACCTCTCTTATGTTAATCTCTCTCATAATTCCATTCCTGGTGGTTCCCTTCGATTTAGTCCTTCCTTGCTACAGCTTGACCTCTCTCGCAATACTATTTCTGATTCTACCTGGCTGGCCTACTCTCTTTCCACCTGCCAGAACTTGAATCTTCTTAACTTCTCCGATAACAAGCTTGCTGGAAAACTTGCGGTAACTCCCTTGTCCTGCAACAGTCTATCGGTTTTAGACCTCTCATACAATCTATTATCTGGGGAGATACCACCTAATTTTGTTGCAGACTCTCCATCTCTCAAATATTTGGATCTCTCACACAACAACTTCTCTGCCAACTTCTCCAGCCTTGATTTTGGGCACTATTGCAATCTTACTTGGCTCAGTTTGTCACAAAATAGGCTCTCCGGCATTGGATTTCCATTAAGTTTGAGGAACTGTGTGCTTCTACAGACGCTTAACCTCTCCCGTAACGAGCTACAATTAAAGATTCCTGGTAACTTTTTGGGGAGTTTCACGAATCTAAGGCAGTTGTCTCTGGCTCACAATCTGTTTTATGGTGACATTCCTCTTGAGTTGGGACAGACCTGTGGAACTCTACAGGAATTGGATCTATCAGCAAACAAACTCACTGGTGGCTTGCCGCTGACTTTTGCATCGTGTTCTTCTATGCAGAGTCTGAATCTTGGCAACAATCTACTCTCCGGGGATTTCCTCACTACTGTTGTAAGCAATCTTCAAAGTCTGATATATCTGTATGTTCCATTCAACAACATTACTGGTACCGTGCCTCTGTCTCTCGCAAATTGTACTCATCTTCAAGTGCTTGACCTCAGTTCTAATGGCTTCACGGGGGATGTTCCTTCTAAGTTGTGTTCCTCCTCGAACCCAACCGCACTCCAAAAGTTACTCCTAGCTGATAATTACCTATCAGGAAAAGTTCCATCAGAGCTTGGAAGCTGCAAAAACCTGAGGAGCATTGATCTTAGTTTCAACAGCTTGAATGGACCAATTCCCTTGGAGGTTTGGACCTTGCCAAATCTTTTGGACTTGGTTATGTGGGCAAACAATCTCACTGGTGAGATCCCGGAAGGCATTTGTGTTAATGGAGGAAACCTCGAGACTTTGATTCTCAATAACAATCTCATCACAGGAAGCATTCCTCAGTCCATTGGCAATTGCACTAATATGATTTGGGTTTCCCTTTCCAGCAACCGGCTTACTGGAGAAATTCCTGCTGGCGTTGGAAATCTAGTTAATCTGGCTGTTCTCCAAATGGGTAACAATTCACTTACCGGGAAAATACCACCAGAGATTGGCAATTGTCGGAGCCTCATTTGGCTTGATTTGAACAGCAACAACCTAAGTGGTCCTCTTCCACCCGAGCTTGCAGACCAAGCTGGTCTAGTTGTTCCTGGAATTGTATCCGGGAAGCAGTTTGCATTTGTAAGAAATGAGGGTGGGACATCATGCCGAGGAGCTGGGGGACTGGTTGAATTTCAGGGGATCCGGGCAGAAAGGTTGGAAAATCTTCCTATGGTTCACTCTTGTCCAACAACAAGAATTTATTCTGGCATGACAGTTTATACATTCGTCACAAATGGCAGCATGATATTCCTTGATCTTGCCTACAATTCGTTGTCAGGAACTATCCCTCAAAATTTTGGTTCGATGAGCTATTTGCAGGTCTTGAACTTGGGGCACAATAAGCTAACCGGAAATATTCCTGATAGTTTTGGAGGTTTGAAAGCAATTGGAGTTCTGGATCTCTCACACAATGATCTCCAAGGATTTCTACCAGGGTCTTTAGGGACTCTCTCATTTCTTAGTGATCTTGATGTGTCGAACAACAACCTCACTGGTCCTATCCCTTCTGGAGGACAGCTAACTACTTTCCCCCAATCCAGGTATGAAAACAATTCTGGCCTCTGCGGTGTACCATTGCCCCCTTGTAGCTCTGGAGGTCACCCCCAAAGTTTTACCACTGGGGGAAAGAAGCAATCTGTGGAAGTAGGGGTGGTCATTGGCATCACATTTTTTGTCTTATGCCTCTTTGGTCTTACATTGGCTCTTTATCGAGTAAAGAGGTACCAGCGGAAGGAAGAACAGAGGGAGAAGTACATCGACAGCCTCCCAACTTCAGGTAGCAGCAGCTGGAAACTTTCAGGTGTTCCTGAGCCTTTGAGCATCAACATTGCCACTTTCGAGAAACCTCTAAGAAAGTTGACTTTTGCCCATCTACTTGAAGCTACGAATGGTTTCAGTGCTGATAGCTTAATAGGGTCTGGTGGATTTGGAGAGGTATACAAGGCACAACTAAAAGATGGATGTGTTGTTGCTATAAAGAAGCTGATTCATGTCACAGGTCAGGGGGACAGAGAGTTTATGGCAGAAATGGAAACTATTGGGAAGATCAAGCACCGCAACCTGGTTCCTTTGCTGGGTTACTGCAAAATTGGAGAGGAGAGGCTTCTTGTGTATGAATACATGAAATGGGGGAGTTTAGAGTCTGTTCTTCATGACAGGTCCAAAGGAGGATGCTCAAGGCTTGATTGGGCAGCAAGAAAGAAGATTGCAATAGGCTCAGCAAGAGGACTTGCTTTCCTACATCACAGCTGCATACCTCACATTATCCACCGTGACATGAAGTCTAGCAATGTTCTTTTAGATGAAAACTTTGAAGCTCGGGTTTCGGATTTTGGAATGGCAAGATTGGTGAACGCCCTTGACACACATCTTAGCGTGAGTACACTTGCAGGAACTCCAGGTTATGTGCCCCCTGAGTATTATCAGAGCTTTAGATGCACATCGAAAGGGGATGTCTACAGCTATGGTGTCATACTTCTGGAGCTCCTCTCAGGCAAGAAGCCAATAGATTCCGCTGAGTTTGGTGATGATAACAACCTTGTTGGATGGGCAAAGCAGCTATATAGAGAGAAGAGAAGCAATGGGATACTGGACCCTGAGTTAATGACACAAAAATCTGGAGAAGCTGAATTATACCAGTATTTGAGAATCGCATTCGAGTGCCTTGATGACAGGCCTTTCAGACGGCCGACCATGATACAGGTTATGGCTATGTTCAAAGAGCTTCAGGTTGACTCTGAAAGCGATATCCTAGATGGTTTCTCTTTGAAAGATGCAAGCATTGATGAATTAAGGGAGAAAGAGTCTAGCTAATGATGTTTAGCTTTTGATTGGACTATAAGGTTTTGTCTTTTGGCACCTTTGATCTGCTCTGCCTGTGATTACAGATATGGAAGTGGTCATTTGCGCTTCTGAATTGGATATGGGGTAATCCTTCAAATTTCAGCTACTGTAAATAATAGAATGCTGAAATGACACAGAGAAAGTTGCAGGAAAATGGGGAGAGAACAAACGAACGGGTCCTTCAGTTGCTCAACGATGGGAAACTAATACTTTTTGTTTCCATTGATCACCATGTATAATGCAAAAGACTTGAAACTTTGTCTCTCTTCACCATTAGCTTCTTTATTCCGTCACAGTTTTGCTAACTGATGCTTCACTATTTGTTTGTTTATTTTCCAATTATTGCTGTTTATAGGAAGCTATGATTTTAGAAATGAACACGCTGTTCTGTAAAGTTGTAGTGGTAGCATTGTTGGAAAGTAAATCACAAGTGCATTTCTTGCATTTAGTAGTGAACTTCAGTAGATGATGTGGAATGGATTAAAGCAATTGATTCAGGAATATGATGATCCACAAGCATTTCTTTTCCAGTCAACCTCTGTAACATTCCCATTAGTCTTTTGCCTTTTTCCTTTTACGTATCGTCATGAAGGCTATACCGTTTCAAGCTGCTTTAGATTTATTACACCCCCTCCAAATCAAGTTGCAACACACGCCGCCATCCATTTAACTGAAGCACCCCTGGGGAGGCAGCTAAAGATTATCCAAGTTTCTTTTTAAGAACACTGCAGAATTTTTGACATCATCTTATTGAGATTCATTCAGAATGTAAAAGGAAAGTTTAGGGAAAAAGCCAGTGGTCTTGCAGCATCATATAAATAGACCTGTGAAGACTGTGGTCATATAAATGGAATAATATATATTAATTATATTCTCGTTGTTGATTGCAACAGTTGTAAACAAGCAGCATCTCAAGTAATGGAATCTCTTGTAACAACTTGTGCTCATCTCGTTGCGCTTTCAAAGGATCCATTGGCAGTGTAAAACGGATAAATAAAGAAAGAAAAGGCAACTCTTGACAATATGGTGACATAAGCAAATGCTGGTGATTTTTGTCTGATATATGGCATCCTGTGTGTTGAGTGTTAGGCCCGTTATAATCTTTGTTTGCCTGTTTAATCAAGGAAGGTCTAGTTCTAGGTTTCTGTTTAGGAATATGAATCTTTTGAGCATCGTCAACATCTCTTTTATTTAGCCTCCAGGACTCAAAACTCTCTCATGATGTTCTTGACAGAACTCTTGTGGTTGATAAAGATGCATTTGTCAACATAAGCATGCATGTAAACAAATATTTCCTGACTCAAATTCTTCCTACCGAAAGTCCTCAGATTGCTTCTGATTTTAGGGAAGAAAACAAACCCAACGTGGCCCACCATTCCTGTTTTCTTCAATCTATTTTTATTTTATTTTATTTTAATTCCAAGATGTCATCTAGTCTCAAATCCATCCAGTAGTGGGATTGATCATGCATAACAATGTTGTTGTTTTTTAATTATTTTTTGGTTAAGGATAAGATTGTTTCTGTTCCTTCTCAATTCTCATGGCATTAGCATAGTCCCTAATGTTCTTTTTTGGTGATGCAGGGCATTACAAACCATGCATTTTACATGTAGCTATTTCAGTGAGAAGTTAAAGCAATATTACATTGAGCTCAACTGAGCAGCTCCACGCACCTGATTTGAGGCCCCTCTCTATAGTTAGCTTCCATAACATTACAGGGCATTTCCTAACCTGCATGTGACTGTGTAGATAGATACCTGCATTCAACGCATGATCTCCTGGATTACAGTGCTTCAATCGTTTTCTGTCTAATCATTCAAGTCCTTCCTGAATCACGATTGATGCCTGTAAAACATCTATGACTTGGAAAGGCCCACAGACAAGTCTAAATATTACCTCTAGTCTCAGTATGGGCCAAAACAATGCTAATCCAAGGCACACGTCTACTACATAGCAGGGCTCTTTCAGCTCTTCTAAGATGGGGTCCATATGGCCCACTGGGAACAGAATCTTGAGATTATTCAGCCATGGAATTCAGTCCAAGGAGAGGTCCCATTGACAGGAAAACTGGCTAATTCTCTGACTCAAGTTTTACCTTGAAAGAGTCCAAGATTAGCTTCCAGCGTCCCAATCCCACCCTTTTTGAGGTCCCCCACCAATAACAACTCTTTTATAATTTTCCTGGGTTTGTGACAAAAATGGAGACAAACAGGTTGTGAAAGTCACACAGCAGACAGCACCTCACTAGGCTTAAACGGTTGCTTGGTCTCTAGCATGAATCAAGGTATCTCGAGCAACAAATTCTGAAGATAAAGTACAGGGGTCCTTCGGCTTTGGAAAAAAATAGAGGTCCGTGATGAGAATATTTTCACAAACATTTCACATGTCAGAACTAAATAAGAAATAGCATATACATATATCCCTGTCATGATTTCATCTCTGATGTTGCTTCCATTTCTTAGTTTTTCTTTCTAAAAATCAGTAGCAGGCAGTAATCTCCCAAGCATGTTACAGCAGGAAAGGTGAAATTAGTCCTGCAATGGGGGTCCACTTGCCAATGGATTTGATTTGTTGAGAAAACATTGGCAGTGTAAAAAAGACAAACACTTGGTCAAAGAGCATCTTTTTGACTGGGAAGCGAGGTGAGGTGAGGTGAGATGAGATGAAGGAAAGAAAGAAGTGCCCATCGGACGTCTCCTTTCCTGGATAATCCTTTCCTCATCAAAATCACAGACCAAACCAGCAAATAATACTTGTAATCAGCAAATAGAGTGAGATTGCACCATGCATGCATCAGCACTACTTCTCACTCTTAACTTGTGATTCTGAGAGTGAATGATTGAATAGAGAAAAAGGGGTGAAAGTATTCTTTTTGGTTGATAATACTGTTGCCTGCCTGCCTGCTATTAAATGATCTGACGATCATCGTTTATCACTGTCGATTAAACATGAAATAACTTTTCATCGCGTGCATTCAAAGATTTTTGGTTGAAAACTTACCACTACTAGCCGGCTAGTCGTGTGTGACATAGCGTTGGTGATCATTGCTGGGTTGTCCATGAACAGGGTAAGGTAGGTTTGAGGTTAGGAATGTTACAATTGCAGTACGTACAACTTGGTATATCTATTTCTCTTTATGATAGCTTTTGAAAGATCATATATTTTCAATACTTTTTTTTTCTTTTTCCCATGATGGTGAGGATATCTTCAAGCAATTTATAGGTTAATTAATATTATTTCTCTTAAGAAGATAATCTTAAAATTGCATCTCCAGTTTTAACTTGAAATATTTAAGATTTCAAGAATTGGGTTTTTTTTCTTAAAAAAAAGGGGAATAGGATGGTAGGAAGAATAGCTTTAATTACTTGATTGGTGAGTGGGCAACTCCTCACTAGATCAGATCAGATCAGACCAGACCACCAGCAATACAAAAAGAAAATTCTTTCTCCATTATTTAGCAAAGGAGGGGAGAGAGTAGGATGAGGGCGGTACTGCTGCGTTGCATTTCCACTGAAAAGATTAGGGAATTGGATCCCTTTAACAGTCAGAAGGAATATGTAAAACTCTACTATGATTTATTACTATGAAATATAAGATTAATCCTTATTATTATGAGTGTGTAAGATGGTTCCAAGAGAGTGGTTTAAAAATGGGAATTAAGCCTTTTCCGTTTGTCCCCATCCTAGACTCCATGATCCTGCATCCTTGGGGCCTCCGTTCGTTCACAAAGCAAGCAAAACTCATCAAATCCATGGTGAATGTGTTCTTGAATAAAAGTGCGAGGGATACTTTTTTTTTTATTATTTGGTAATAATAACAACATTCGAAAAAACTAATCCAAAAACCAGAATCTAAGATCATTTTTAACCGCGGCACCAGGAGAGGATGGACTGAATGATTAGGAGATTATTGGGTCTAAATAGAAGATTGAGTTAGTTATAACATCTTTCACTTTCATAGGAGGTAAAACACACAGGTGTTAGGCACCTACGAAATTTGACACCCCAACGTTACACATATTTGCCATTATTGAATCTTGTTTTTCCTCTTCATTTTAGCCTCAGCAACCACTCTTTAATCCCCTAATTATGCAAAATCCCGAATCCTTAATCCCCTGCAACCCTCCCTCCTCTGCACCCTGCCTTTTCAAATCCATCTCGACCACCCATCTCAAGACCTGCTTGGCAATACTGCCCTTGAGCACCCGCGTGGCACTTCCTAACTGGATCCACTGAGAAGGGCCCCACACCTTGCTGTTTATTTATTCAAGAGAGTAGTTAAAAAATGCTGGGGGAGCGAGGAAGGTTAATGTAGAAACTAGAAACAAGAAGATGAAACATGCTGTTCCATAAAGCTTTTGTTGTTTGCTTTCTTTTCCTTTTCATTCTTCAAAGATTCCATCCATTTCTGGTCCCCCACCATTCCATTTCCACAATCATCTCCTCTCCTTTTTAACCCTGTCTGTTGGTTTTTATTTTTGTTATAAAAAACCTCTTGACTGTAAATAAATAAAGGTGATTCCTTTTTGTGATTTTGGTTTTCAAAATCAATAAACATCATCATATCATTTTTGGGCTAAAACAAAAAAGTGGGTCATTTCCATTTCTATTGAATTAAACAGAGAGGTGATCAAAGGAACCGGACTTCATTCATTGAAGGGTCAGGTTGGTGGTGGTGGTGGTGAAGGTTGAGGTGTGGTGGTGGGTCTTTTTCCTAAGATATCATCATCTTAGCCTGACTCCTTAATCAATCAGGTAATCATTTTTAATCGTTCTCTCTCCTTCTCTCTCTATCTCCTTTTTTTTTTTTTTTTTTGTATCTCTCAAATTTTGAAATTCTTTTTATTATTATTATTATTGTTATTATTGTATGTCTGACATGTATATCTTCCCTGCCATTTTAAGATACTGACCTTCAGCTTCATAATTTAAATCACCTTTTTAGTCTAAATCTTGGACTTTATTTTGTGGGGTGTTTTTTTTATCTTCAGAATCTTTCTTATTTTGCGTTCTTTGGGTAATATCAAATGCCTTATTATTGTTAGATCTTGATGGGAAATATTTAAGCTTGGATGTTATGTGTTTCTAAGTTTGTGAAGTTTTATCCCTTTCATTTTATTGGTTTCCTCAATAAAACATCATCAAATTAAGAACGTCGTCTTTTATCATCCATTTGTAATATTATAGAAATGGTTGCTACTTTTTGACAGCTAACAAAAATGGAAACCAGTTTGATCATCATCACTGCCCATTTGTCCATTTTGTTCATCTTTTTCCCTTCTTCTGGTAAATGCTTAGTTGGAATTGGAAATCAGGCTGAGTTGGGTTCAATTTGAATAAGTTACTGGCAAAGTTGTTACTTTATTGCCGAATCTCTTTTTGATAACTGAAAATACATTGTTTGGATGCAATTTTTGTTTTTGTGTTGCTTTCCAGTTATTGTATACTAACCTCAAGTATGTTGCAGTTTGTTGAGTGAAAGTGTTGGTTTTGTAGCTTGAGTAAAACAAGAACTCAGTTCAAAAGGGCAACCTTTTGTCGACCTTTTTTTCTACTTACATGTCCTTTGCAACTAAATTTATGGGGTTTTGTTTTCTGGCATGTTTGTGATTTGTGATTCTTTGAACTCCTGGAACTGTATTTTATTGAGCCATGTAGTAATATGTTTGCTTAAACCTTTCAGGAACTTAGCCGTCCCCAACGCCTTGGCTGATAGCTGCCTCAGACCTTGTTCCAAGGTTTTGGAAACATGGCTGGGATTGATGATAATGTTGCTATAATTGGTGACTGGGTACCTCCTAGTCCAAGCCCAAGAGCATTTTTCTCAGTAATGTTAGGTGACGATATTAACTCAAGTACAATCACAGAACCCCCTGGGGAGAATAGAACTAAAGGGCTCTTTCTGGGACAACCAGAGCAGATGACAACAGGAAATGCCGAAAAAAAAGATGGAGCACGAACTAGTGGTGCCCAGTTGACTGAATTGGGTTCATTTTCTGAGCAAAAATCAAACTCACGTGGAGGTCTCGTTGAAAGAATGGCAGCCAGAGCTGGATTTAATGCTCCAAGGTTGAATACAGAAAGTATCAGGTCTGCTGAAACTTCACTGAACCCTGAGATTAGGTCTCCTTATTTGACAATACCACCTGGTCTCAGCCCGACAACCTTGCTGGAATCTCCAGTTTTCCTTTCAAACTTGGTAAGTTTTAGAATCTCGAAATTCTTGCATGCTGTTTGGTTGGCTCTTGGCCTTCAAGAGAAGTATTGTTGCCACCTTTGAGAAAAATGGAATCTGAGGAGACAGTGACAAGCTCTCAAGATTTGCAATCAATGCATTATTCAAGTTAGATCAGAATAACAAAGAACTGAATCCAATAACATAACTTATTAAATGCCAGATTGTTGCGCTAAGGCATTAATTCTGGTTAAGCTTTGATCAATATGAGCTCAATTAAATATAAGTACGACTTCTACTTTTGATTTCTGTATTTATTGCCCAAATACAATGTCCTCATTCTGGGGTGGTTGCTTTCTTCTTTTCCCTTTTCTTCACATCTTGACGGATTAGGACCCTGATTTGTTACTTAAGATTATTGGTTGCTCGTTTAAATTTTAAGAAATCACTGGAAGATGTTTAGCTTTTTCTAATAATTAATAATTTTAGCTCATCTTCATATTTCTCTGTTTATTCAAGCATGATCTCATCATGTTTGATGGAATTTTGGGAAACAGATAATTTGGCATGTGATGACTGAATCTTGTCACACTGAAATTACATACAACGAATCTGGATTATGTGAAAGCTTGGATATAGATATCAATGTTTAAGTCAAATGCGAAAGTTTTAATTTTGTGCTGCAGCTCAAAAACTATGTAGGCCCTACCTTGCAAGTACCCATTTATCATGATGTTGTTGCTGTAAATCACTGTCTTTTGCTTGGACATGCATATTAAATGTCTTTTGATTTGGAAATAGGTTGACAAGCTATGGATTAAATATCTGTACACCAGAACATGTCTGGAGTAGCCACAGAAAAACCTTGATAAAACATGCTTTTTTGATATTTCTGAGTTCAAATTACTCAGTTCAAGGCTGTTCTATCTGGCAATGACCATTGTTTGAGGGTCACTCAGTAGCATCTTAAATCTCTAAATTTTTTCTCTTGCCAAGATCAACGCTATATTACATTAATAGTACACTGAAAGTTAAAACATTTTTTTATGAGTTCTTCTGCCTCGCTCCTCAGGCTCAGCCATCTCCAACTACTGGAAAGTTTTCATTTTTTCCAAATGGTAGCAGTAAGAACTCCACAGCGGGCTCCAAACTTCCTGACAATAGTAAAGAAACTTTCTTCGAAGACATCAATTCATCTTCGTTCGCATTCAAGCCTATGGGAGAATCGGGCTCTTCATTTTTCCTTGGTGGAACAAGCAAGGTAATTACACTTGGCAGTCTTGCCTTTTGACTATTTGTTTGGACGGAAAAAAAAAAACAGCACTCCAAGCGTGAGACTTAGAAGGGAGTGGATATAAATAGGTAAATAATATGTCTATCTTAGGGTTAAAATTTGCCTTCTTCATACAGATAACTTCAGCCACTTTTCTACAGCAATCCTTTCCCAGTATGGATGTTTCTGTTCACTCTGAAAATGCTCTTCAGTCACATGATGTTGCACCCGCCAAAGTTCAGTCTGAGAGTAGAAACTCCCTTCATTTTCCAGCAGAATTCTTCAAATTGACAACTGAAAAGGATAATGGAGGAAATACCGTAGCAGATCAGAGGACTTTTGATACTGTTGGTGGCAATGCTGAGCATTCTTCTCCTCTTGATGAGCAACAAGATGAAGAAGGAGATCAAAGAGCCAGTGGAGATTCAATGGCTGCTGGTGGCACGCCATCTGACAAGGGATATAATTTTAGAAAATATGGACAAAAACAAGTAAAAGGAAGTGAATATCCACGGAGTTATTACAAGTGCACTCATCCAAATTGCTCAGTTAAGAAGAAAGTGGAACGTTCTCTCGAGGGCCATATAACAGAGATCATATACAAGGGGGCACACAGCCATCCCAAGCCGCTACCCAACCGGAGGTCAGCTGTTGGATCACTGGATACACAACTGGACATTCCTGAACAAGTTGTTCCACAGATTGGTTCTGTTAATGATTCGGCTTGGGCAGGTACACAAAAGGGAATTGCTGCAGGGACTTCTGATTGGAGGCGTGACAATGTCGAGGTTACATCTTCAGCATCTGGGGGCCCAGGCCCTGAATTTGGGAATCCATCCTCCTCGGTACAGGCTCAGAGTGGAACTCCCTTTGAGTCAGCTGATGCCATTGATGCCTCATCTACCTTTTCAAATGATGAAGATGATGATCGGGCTACACATGGCAGTGTAGGTTACGATGGTGAAGGAGAAGAATCTGAGTCGAAGAGAAGGTTACCACTCCATCTCTTTGTTTTTCCATGCATGCACCTCTCATGACTTTATTATCAGCACAAGATTTACTGATGTTGTTTGACATCTCAGGAAAATTGAAACATATGCAACTGAAATGAGTGGAGCCACCAGAGCTATTCGTGAGCCTAGAGTTGTGGTCCAGACAACCAGTGAGGTGGATATCCTTGATGATGGATATCGCTGGCGAAAGTATGGGCAGAAAGTTGTGAAAGGAAATCCAAATCCTAGGTTGTTAAATCAACATTGGTCTCTTGTTCAAACTCCCCGCCCACAAATAATAATAATCCTTTTTTCTTGTGCAGTAGGCAAAAAATCAATTGTTCACAATTTGAAATTGATAATCGGGTGATTTTTTGCAGGAGTTATTACAAGTGTACTAGTGCAGGCTGCACGGTTAGAAAGCATGTGGAGAGGGCATCACATGATCTCAAGTCAGTGATCACTACGTATGAGGGGAAGCACAATCATGATGTTCCTGCTGCTCGCAATAGCAGCCATGTGAACTCTGGCACCTCCAATGCCACCCCAGGCCAAGCTGCTGTTGCTGTTCAAACCCATGTTCACAGACATGAGTCATCACAGGTTCACAACAGCATGGCTAGGTTTGAGCGGCCTCCTGCATTTGGATCCTTCAGCCTGCCTGGAAGGCAGCAGCTGGGGCCTTCGCCTGGCTTCTCATTTGGAATGAATCAACCTGGCTTGGCCAATCTTGCAATGGCTGGCTTAGGTCAGGGCCAACCAAAGATGCCTGTTATGCCCATTCATCCATACTTGGCGCAGCAACATCCTGGGAACGAAATGGGGTTCATGATGCCGAAAGAAGAACCAAAGGTGGGGCCTGTGACAGAACCTAGTCTGAACCTCTCCAACAATCGAACACTGTATCAGCAAATCATGAGTAGGCTGCCTCTTGGGCCTCAGATGTAAAGTTTTCCATTTCCTTGTATTCTCAAACGTTTATTTATTGTTGTTATAATTATTTTACTTTTGTTGCAAGGAAAATAGAAGGGCAAAAACCATTCGTTCTCTTTTTCCTCTTGATGTGGTGCTCTCATATATGCATAGAAGCAAGAGCAATATTTTCCGAGGAGGAAGCGCTGCTTGAGGTGTATTAAATTAGTGTGTTTAGGGTTTAGGGAATTTGATCTTTCTTATATCTGTGATGTACTCTGTGCCATTTCAACATAAAACTGTGTCCCTTGGTTGGGATTGCAATACATGATACTAACAGAAGAAACCTTACACGAGCAGGTTGGAGTTTCACATAGTGAAATTATTATTTCAGTTTTAGTGAAAAAAATATAAGATGTTTTGTTACTTAGAGTGGTTTCATAGTTTTTTCCAGAGTTCTATTCAACATTACATTAGAATTATTCGGGGGGTGAATCTTTTTTAACTTTTGCAGTTAAAATATATTTTTACCTTTGAAGTCAACAAAACTCACAAATGATTATTTAGTTCTCTCAAAAATTTTAAAAAGTCAAAATATTTATTTACTTCTCAAGTAAAAAAAAAATACAATTTCAGCTGGATCAAGGATTTTTTTTTTCACTTATTAGAATAAGTAAAAATACATATTTATCCGAAAAAAACAAAAATCAAGGCATAAGTATGTGGCTTTTTGTGTTCTTTCATTATGTTTTTTTCTTCTTTTTTTCCTGTATTTCTCATTTAAAAATATATTTAAAAAAATTTGTTGGTGTGTGATGAAGACGTGCCGGTATATGAGTAGGGTATGTGTTTTTTGGTCTCTATTTTTTTATTTATTGTTTATTTTTGTTTCTAGTTCTTTAATAAAAAAAAATTATGTTTTCAATTTTATTCTTCAATTAAAATTTATATTATTTTTAATTTAGCCTTTATTATCTTGATTTTTTTTTCTGTTAAAGTTTTTTTCTTTTTAATTTAATCCTTCAATTTAATTTTTTTAATCACTCTAATTTATTTTTTATTTTGATTTTCATCTTCATTTTTTTAATCACAATTTGTTGTGTAATTGATTCTTTTCAAGTTTTATCTTTCAGCGTTTGATTTGTTGGGGAAATGGGTTTTTCAGTTTTTTCTAATGAAACGGGTAAAGAGTTTGAAAAGTTCATACGGTTTGAGATTTTTTTTTCTCATTTTCTTTTATGATTTTATTATTCTATATTATTTTAAAAAAACTAGTTAAATGGTTGTCTACTATTTCTTTTGTATCGATTTATCCCTGTCTCATGTCCTATATCATGGGTTTTTCTAGTTTTTTTTTAATTGAGTTTTTTTAAAAAAAAGTATTTTTTTTTTGTATTTTTTTTTTGAAGAGATCTTTACACACACACAAATGAGCTTTGTTTTATAAAATACTATTTATGATATGCTTGGCTTTGCTTAATATATTTTTTATTTAATATTTGTTTTTATTTCTGTTATTTTTTATTAATTTTAATAAATAAATTCAATAAACACAAATAAAAAAACTTTTTATTTTGCAAGATCAAATATTTTGACATTCATTCATCTCTTAATTTTTTTTTAATTTTTATTTATTTATTATTAATATTTTTTTGTTTATTTACATAAATAATTATTAATTTAATTAATTAAATACTTGAATAAATTTTGTAATTTATATTTTAAATTTTGTTTACGTAAAATAACCAACAAACCCAATTTTATTTTATTTTATTTTAAAAAAAGATTACGCCCCGAAACGGAGCAAAAAAAAGCGTATTGTGTTGGTGGTAAATTATGAGTGTCATGTAATAGTGGGGGCAAGCGGATTTCATCCATAGCATGGACTTCCACTAGCAGGGCAGGAGTTGAACCACAAGGTTAAGGATCCAATTGCATTTTTTGAAACCAAATAGTATGAAATTGACATTAAACAGTCTATTGCCCTAAATAGAAATTGAGACAACAAAATATGATTTGATTAATTGCACAATCTTGCCTTCCATTGCATAATGATGAAGTAAAAAGAAAGAAAGAAAGAAAAATTGATGGGAGTGGTGTCCAATATCAAAAGGATTTGGGTGGAGCGAGTAGAGGAATGATCAGTCTTAGGGATAGAATCAGAATAAAAATATATTCGAGTATCTAAATGGAATTAGGCTTTGGAACCAGCCAGATCGAATAGTTGAGATTGAGAAAAGGTGATATTATTCGAGGACGGAAATACCAATTAAATTAATTAGCAGTTTAGCAGAGCAAAGAGAGAGGAAAAAAGAAAATGAAGGAGTAGAAGAAGAAGTAATTTAATTGTTGTTGCAAAGAAGGAGAAGGAGGAGAAGAAGAAGAAGAAGAAAGGCATTTTGTGTATATATATATATACAGTTATTTGATTTGATTTGATTTGGAATCTAGGAATGGGAAGAAAGAGATAAAAATGTTGAGAGAAACAATGGAAGACGGCGATCAGAAGCATCTCCTCCTCAAATCCAATTCATCAATTACACAACAACACGATGACCATGACCAACAACCACTAGTACTTGTTGTAGACAATAACGACTTGGAAGCAGGAGGAGCAGGAGGAGGAGGATTCAACAGAAGCAGCAGTGATAATAGCAGAGGAGGACATAAGAAGACTGCTGCTATCAAAGATCTGATTCGAGGTTTCTCAGGTCGTCGTCCCTCCTCCTCTCTCAACAACAACAATCTTCATTATAATCATCTAGACGACGAAGACGACGACACTCCATCCATATCAGATCATGACCACCGCAAAAATCGTAATTATGACCACCGTGTTAAGAATATTAATGATCACGACGACGACGACGTTTTAGAGAATGGTGCCACTCCTGAATGGGCCTTGCTTCTTATTGGTTGCCTTCTCGGTCTCGCCTCCGGTCTCTGTGTCGCCGCTTTCAATAAAGGGGTTTGTTTTTCCCTGCCTTCTTCTCTCTCTTTTTGTAATTCATCTGGATGGATCTCTCTCTCATTCTCATTGTGCTTTGCTGCTCAGTTTCTGTTTAATTTCTCAATAATTGGCTGTGCTTAAGTTTTTTTATTATTATTATTATTGATTTTGCTTACTACTCAATTCTCTGCCATAAGCCTTTTAACAATCAACTGTGCAATCACATCACATGATTTTGTCTCATATTGAAGAAGAAGAACAGCAAGGGGGAAGAAAGAAAAAAAAAAGGCGTACATGTTTCTTTCTTATGCTTTTTCACGCACTTATGTTTGCATTGCTAGTTTCCTCAGGATTTCTGTCATTGATATTTTGGTAATGCTTCTTCTTTAGGTTCATTTAATACATGAATGGGCCTGGGCTGGGACTCCAAACGAGGGTGCTGCATGGCTCCGTCTGCAAAGGCTGTCAGACACTTGGCATAGGATTCTTTTAATCCCTGTCGCTGGAGGAGTTATTGTTGGAATGATGCATGGCTTGGTTGAAATATTGGAGCAAATAAGGCAGAACCTTTCTTCTCACAGAAAAGGTTTTGATTTGGTCGCAGGAGTGTTTCCTACAGTGAAAGCCATTCAGGCAGCTGTTACTTTAGGTACTGGTTGTTCTTTGGGTCCTGAAGGACCTAGTGTAGACATCGGCAAATCATGTGCCCATGGATTCTCTTTAATGATGGCAAACAATAGAGAAAGGATGAATACTCTTATTGCAGCTGGCGCAGCTGCTGGGATTTCTTCAGGTATCTCTCCTTTTTTACATGATAAAATTTTGTTTCTGCTCATTTGCTTCCTTTAGATAATCACCATTTCAAAAGCCAGATATTACCTGGCTGTGGCTGGCTGCTTTGGTTTCAAGATCATCTATTTTATATATATTTACTAGCATCCGGCAACTTTTGGTCATTTATAGCCTAAAACAACACGACCTTATATGGCCTGTCATTCACTTATAATGCAACCCATATGTTCTGTTTTTTCAAGTGAAGGTATTAGATTGCACCTCCTAGTCAATGGAAGACCAACTGTTCATAAAAAATTAGCCTTAAAGTAATTAACTTGAGCATGATAAGGCTTGAAGGAGGAGTAATGACATTTTATATGGCATTTTAGAAGAAAAAAATTGAGAAGAAAAAATATGGGAAAATGACATGCATGTTTCAAGGAGGGTATTAAGAATCTGGATGTTGAGACTGATTTCCTTTACACGTTAATCATGTGTAGTGCATTCATTAGCCTTTTCACTTGAGTAGGAATCTCTAATTTCCAAACACAACTGAAATCTTCTGCAATCATCTTGTAGTTTTTGTCAATCTAACTGTATTTCATATCTCTGCTTCCCTGGTGATCTGGTATGTAAACAAAGTCAGGATCAAATCACAGTTCCTTCTTCTGTTTCTATCCATTCTGCTCCAGCAAATTCTTATCTGAATTCCATTCTAATTTTCTTTTGCTCTTCTCATTCAGGTTTCAATGCACCTGTTGCTGGTTGTTTCTTTGCTATTGAAACTGTGTTGAGGCCTCTCCATGCTGAAAATTCACCTCCATTTACAACTGCAATGATTCTGTTGGCTTCTGTAATATCATCAACTGTATCAAACACGTTACTTGGAACACAATCAGCTTTTACAGTGCCATCGTATGATTTGAAATCTGCTGCTGGTATTATTCGTTTCTCTTGATGTATTTATTTCTATATTATGATGCTGCATTTGACGTGAACGTCTGTCTAAAACACATTATAATGATTTTTTCCTTTTTCATTTTTCTCCCCATTTAACTAAATGAAGAAAAAAAACAGTGAGATCTTTGTGTGCAAATCCTATCTAGTAAGAAACTGGTATCACTAGCAAAATCTGACTATTTTTATCCTATTTTTGGTTCTGCTTTGCAGAATTACCCTTATACCTGATTTTGGGCATGCTATGTGGTGTTGTAAGTGTGGCCTTCACTCGCTTGGTCACTTGGTTCACCAAGTCATTTGAGTTTATCAAAGAAAAATTTGGCCTTCATCCTGTTGCATGCCCTGCTTTAGGTGGTTTAGGAGCTGGAATAATTGCTCTGAAGTATCCTGGAATACTATATTGGGGTTTCACCAATGTTGAAGAAATCTTACACACTGGAAAGAGTGCTTCTGCTCCTGGAATCTGGTTATTAACCCAACTAGCAGCAGCCAAAGTTGTGGCCACTGCTCTGTGTAAGGGTTCGTTGCTTGTAGGTGGCCTTTATGCACCAAGTTTGATGATTGGTGCAGCTGTTGGTGCTGTATTTGGAGGTTCAGCTGCAGAACTTATCAATTCAGCCATTCCAGGAAATGCTGCCGTTGCCCAGCCACAGGCATATGCATTGGTAAGATGGTATTTATTTTGGGCTATTGTAACTTTAATGAGATGCGGTCTCGATATCTCTCTCTTGGCCGAAGTGCCTTTTAATTTGTATCAAGTTGATTAAAGTATTTCAAATCTTTTGCTGTAGGTTGGAATGGCTGCTACATTAGCGTCAGTTTGTTCAGTGCCCTTGACATCAATTCTACTTCTGTTTGAGTTGACAAAAGATTACAGGATAATCCTTCCCCTCATGGTAATTAGATTTACTTGATAATTTTTCCAGAATAATCTTGATTATTGAGATGTTTATTTTATCCTAAACCTTATATTTCTGCATAGAAACAGTGTATTTTGGTTTAATAAACTGTCAACTGTATTTTTGCTGCTTGGTCTCATCAATAATCTGATATCACTGCAAATGGGACTGAAAACGTTTTGTTGTCATTGGCTCATTGCCAAGTAGGCTTTATATGTTTCCTGGCATTCACATTTTAAATGCTAATTTAATTCTTCTGCCATGAAATGTGAGCAGGGAGCTGTTGGGTTAGCGATATGGGTCCCATCTGTGGCTGACCATGGCAAGGAGAATGAAAAACCTGGTGCTCATAGTTTGGCTAGAGGTTATTCTTCTCTTTCAAACGATACTGATGATGAAGCAATCAATGAAGATTTGCTTGCAGAAAATCTCAAGGTTTGAATTTTTCCATTTTTTTGTCTGGACAATTGATTTATTTAAGAAATGAAGCTTCATGCTTAAGTTATTTTTGTTATTTAATGTGCTCCAACCCCCTCTCTTCAGACAGAATTGTGTATTATTTTGAGGTGTAATTTATTTACTCTATTCTTCCCTGCTTGTTGTTAGGTTTCTAAGGCCATGTCAAAGAACTATGCAAAGGTTTCATTAAGCTTAACATTGAAAGAAGCTATAAAATATATGCATGACTGCAAACAGAATTGCTTGCTCGTAGTTGATGATGAAGATTTACTGGAAGGAATACTAACATATGGCGACATCAGACGGCTGTCCAAGACATCTAGCGATGCTTCCACGGGTGATTCAACAATCATAGATGTATAAAAGGATGAAGATAACTTTCTTTCTGCTTGTGTATGCTTTCCTGTGTGATATTTAAAGTTTTTATTTTTTATTTGGTACAGGTAAATACCTGTCTTGTTTCTACTGTTTGCACCCGGGAGATAAGGTACCGAGGTCAAGTTCGTGGACTTTTGACATGTTATCCTGACACTGATTTGGCAATTGCCAAGGATTTGATGGAGGCCAAAGGCATCAAGCAGTTGCCTGTGGTTAAGCGTAGTGGAGGCTCGCAAAAAGATTGGAAACGAAGGGTTGTTGCTATCCTTCATTATGACTCAATCTGGAATTGCCTCAGGTTCTTACTGATTTTAATGTCTCAACTATGGCTTTCTTTCTTTTCTATAATCGATGCATGTTTCCTGGTTTCAGATTCTCTAACTTTGTCTTCTCCTTCATGTATTTTAGACGTGTAGTTGTTGGTCTTAGTTTCTTTTCTACATATGATAATGATCCAGTGTTTGATACCAATGAGTGCTCTAGTTCTTGCAACTGTACATTGTACTTGTGAAACAAAATGGAAGGTTGTTGCGTGAGTTAAAAACCCAGCCATCTTTTTGGCAGAAAATTTTCTGACTGTGGATTCCACCAGCCTAGATCAACAAGTTGGCTGTTAATGTTAAAAGTGTAGCCAGCTGCCATAGGAACTTCCAACCATTGAAATATCAAAAGTACCGTATTTTTGCGTCAGCTCTGTGACCAACATGAAAATGGTTAGGTGACATTGGCAAGTTACATAATCCAAATATACAAGTGTGAAGTATTTTTGTGTCAGCTATATACTGGTTATACCAACAATTTTGTTTTAGCTTTAAGAAATGTTTCGTGTTTTAGTAATCAACATGCCATGCGACACAGATTTATTTCTCTGTTGAGTTTGCAGGGACCTGCTTTCTGTACAATAACTAGCATACCTGAAAACAAGCTTGCTAGGCCATTGAATTTGCCTACAGATTTTAATTGTTGATTCTGTGAATTTTCTTCATTATTTATATACAGCTCGTAACTGAACAAGAATGTTGTGAACACCTTATCAGTGGACACAGTGCCATAGTGGCATATGTGTGAATATCACACCAATTTTGTGAATTCTCAATTTTATTGACTAGGAAAATACATTTAATTGTGTTATTTGATGTCAAGCTTCTTCTTTTTTTTTTTTTCTTTTTTTTTTTCATTATCTTGGCATCTTAATCATTTTCCATTTCCTGAAACTTCTGTTTGGTTGGGATATCTTTCTCCGTTGCAGAGAGGAGATAGCTCGGAGGGGACGAGTCCATCAGAACAGAAAAGAGGATGATATTGAGATGATTGAAAACGGGCATTAATGTGGTGATGGAAGTGCTAGGCAAGTCTCAGAGTTTTGTGCACTGCCGCAGCAGAAGACAGGTTGAAAGAGAGACCCGGATAGCTGGATGTCCGTATTTTGGAATTAATCCAAGTCCACAGATAATCAGTATATATTTTTGAGTCTCTTGGCTTGCAGGCTCATAATTAAATATTATGTGGTGGGTTTTCCCCCATGCACAAATTGCACCTTGGAGATGTAATATCCTAGATACATTTCAATGTCCAAAGCATGATTGAAGTTTAAAAAAAAATAAAAAAGAAAAGAAGGAAGAAAAAGAAAAGGGAGATACAGGAGGCTGATAGTTCAACGTTAATCAAGACTTTGTTTGACTGCCAACGTGATTCTTTAGATCCAACATGTCTTCCTTCCTTATTGCTTCCTTGAGGAAGGACAAAGAGATGCTTAAATTTCACAGGAATTGAAGATAGATTGTTCTTGTTTTCCTTGGAGCCATAATCATGTGCGCGCGCTACTTGCACTCACTCATCTGCTATCATGGGTTTTCAAGTGTTTTTGTTCCGACAACTAATTGCTTGTAGGGTTTATAAGCATTGCGCTTGGATTAGGAGGATACTGTGAGAATCAGAAAGACGCATTCATTCATTCTAGGCTTAGAAGTCTTAGAGATGGGCACAGGTCAGGTTCCATGTACCCAGCCAGATACTTGTGCTAGAGGCCATGGCTTTTACAATCCTGAATACAGAAGCGTCGACATTGATAAATTGTCTTGTCGTGAGAGAATATCGTCAAATACAATAATAGTATATGCTTTGGTTATTTGACAATTTCTACGTCTCATTTTCTTTTTTTCTTTTTTCATAAAAAAATCATACAATTTACAAATACCATGCAATATGATCAAGACAAAATCTCGAGCACCATCTTTTATTTTTGTACCAAATTAAACCTAAATTCCCTATTCAAGCAATAGAGAAAGAAGATGATGGCGTTGTGCACGCTACCATCAAACATCCATCGATGAAAGTAGCCTATGCCCCTTTGTTCCTTTTCTTGTTACACAACCCTTCACCAGTCACTCATGGGCTTCGCCTGCCTTATTTCTAACAATGAATTCCTTCCCTCTTTTTTTTTTTTTTTTTTATTAGTATGAATGTTCGGTTAGCTTATATGTATTTCAATTAATTTCATACAATGACAATGAGAGTAGAAATGACACGCTCACTTTACCTTTTTCTTGTGGGTGGAAAGAGCACCTCACCTTTAGCGGGGGGGGGGGCCCGCCCCCCCCA
>Ga0307517_10001117_pt1 | contig 45270 bp, 40 predicted proteins | sample 23_EM_MG_FD_194515 | JGI IMG/M metagenome (GOLD analysis project Ga0307517, IMG submission 194515) | Populus trichocarpa ectomycorrhiza microbial communities from riparian zone in the Pacific Northwest, United States - 23_EM | ecosystem: Host-associated > Plants > Roots > Unclassified | place...
ACAACCACATGGTGTTGCCCGACAACGACCGCACGGTCTCGCGCGTGCATGCCCAGGTGGCCTTCCGCAACGGCAGCTACGTCATCGTCGACCGCGGCAGCAACCCGATCGAGGTCAACGGCAAGGAACTGGGCAGTGGCCGCGAGGAACCGCTCCACCCGGGCGACACCGTGCAGATCGGCGCCTATGTGCTGGCGGTGAGTTCGGGCACGGCCGCGGCCGATCCGTTCGCCGACACCGGCGCCTCGGCACACCGCATCTCGCCCAGCGACAGCTGGCCCGCCACATCGGCACCGACGCCGTTGGCGCCGGCGGCGCCACTCGCGTCGTCGACCGCGGCCATCCCCAACGACTGGGATCCGTTCGGCGACACGCCGTCCGCGAGCTCCGCGCCGCAGGCCCCGTCGCCGACGATTTCGGACGTCGACATTGGCACACCACGTGTCGCGCCGCAGCCGCGGCCCGGCCCATCGGCGGCACCGCCGATATCGGGCGCCGCGCCCGACGCCTTGCTGGCATCGTTTCTCGATGGCCTGAACGTGCCCGATCTGCAGCTCGAGACCTTGACGCCCGGGTTGATGCGCCAGATCGGCCAGCTGCTGCGCGAGTCCACGCGCGGCACGGTCGAGTTGCTCGCGGCGCGCACCGCGCTCAAGCGCGAGGTGCGCGCCGAGGTGACGATGATCGTCGCGCGCGAGAACAACCCGCTGAAATTCTCGCCCTCGGTCGAGGTCGCATTGCAGCACCTGCTCGGCCCGCCGGTGCGCGGTTTCCTGCCGGCATCGGCAGCGATGCGCGATGCCTTCGACGATCTGCGCGCCCACCAGATCGGCGTGCTCGCCGGCATGCGCGCGGCGCTCGAGGGCCTGCTCGCGCGCTTCGACCCGGCCCAGCTCGAGGCCATGCTCGCCCCGCGCACCGGGCTGGCGAACCTGATCCCGGCGAGCCGCAAATCGCGCCTGTGGGAATCGTTCGAGGCCTTGTATTCGCAGCTCTCGCGAGAGGCCGAAGACGAGTTCCACCAGCTCTTCGGCGAGGCCTTCGTGTACGCCTACGAAACCTACATCGCCCAGCTCCAGCGTGACGACACGCCGCCCCAATGAAGAAGGCGCAGGCCTGGCCGGCGCGCCCCTGAACCCGCCGTCCCGGCATCGACCCTGTCTTGGCCAGGGTCGCCGCGTCTGATCGAGGCCACGATCGCCGCGAAGCACTAACTTGCGGGTTCGACAGTCGTTCCGCGGAGAGCCACCCTATGAGCCAGGCCGAATCCCGCACCGCCGTCACGCCGACCGCGCTCCCGGCGCAAGCCATCAGCGACGAAATCCTGCTGGAGAAATACGCCAAGGGCGACGAACGCACGATCGACGCGGTGAACCAGCGTGTCGCGCGCGCGCTGGCGCAGAACGAACCCGCGGCCGAACGCGACCGCTGGGAGGCCCGCTTCGCCGAGGCCCTGCGCGCCGGCTTCGTGCCTGCGGGACGGATCCAGTCGGCCGCCGGCACCGGCTTGTCGGCGACCCTGATCAACTGCTTCGTGCAGCCGGTCGGCGACTCGATCTCGCAACCCGAGGACGGCCACCCCGGCATCTACACCGCGCTGACCGAAGCGGCCGAGACGATGCGGCGCGGCGGCGGCGTCGGCTACGACTTCTCGCGCATCCGGCCGCGCGGCGCGTGGGTCGGCAGCACCCGCAGCAGCGCGTCGGGGCCGGTGAGCTACATGCGCGTGTTCGACCGCTCGTGCGAAACCGTCGAATCGGCCGGCTCGCGGCGCGGCGCGCAGATGGGCGTGCTGCGCTGCGACCACCCGGACATCGAGGAGTTCATCCACGCGAAGGACAACGGCGACCTGACGAACTTCAACCTCTCGGTCGGCGTGACCGATGCGTTCATGGCGGCGGTCCAGGCCGACACCGAGACCTTGCTGGTGCATCGCGCCGAACCCGGTCCCGCGCAGAAGCAGGCCGGGGCCTACCAACAGGCGCAGGCCGGTGGCGGCGGCCTGTGGGTGTATCGCAAACGGCGCGCGCGCGACCTGTGGGACCAGATCATGCGCTCGACCTACGACCACGCCGAGCCCGGGGTGCTGTTCCTCGATCGCATCAACCAGGACAACAACCTCGCCTACTGCGAGCACATCGCGGCCACCAACCCCTGCGGCGAACAGCCGCTGCCGTCCTACGGCTGCTGTTGCCTCGGCTCGATCGACCTGACGCGCTTCGTGCGCGAGCCGTTCGAGGCTGGCGCGCGCTTCGACGAGGCCGGTTTCGTGACGCTCGTGCAGGCGGCCGTGCGCATGCTGGACAACGTGCTCGACGTGACCGTGTGGCCGCTGCCGCAGCAGCAGCTCGAGGCGCAGAACAAGCGCCGCATCGGCCTGGGCTTCACCGGCCTGGGCGATGCGCTCATCATGCTGAACCTGCACTACGACAGCGCGGCTGCGCGCGACACGGCGCGGCGCATCGCCGAGCGGATGCGCGACGCGGCCTACGAGGCCTCGGCCGCGCTCGCGCGCGAGCGCGGCGCGTTCGCGCTCTTCAATCCCGACCTGTTCCTGAGCGGCAGCACCTTCGCATCGCGCCTGCCGCAGCCGGTGCGCGAGCGCATCCGCAGCCACGGCCTGCGCAACTCGCACCTGCTGTCGATCGCCCCGACCGGCACCATCAGCCTCGCGTTCGCCGACAACGCGAGCAACGGCATCGAGCCCGCATTCAGCTGGAGCTACACGCGCAAGAAGCGCATGGCCGACGGCAGCGTCAAGGACTACGCGGTCGAGGACCACGCGTGGCGCCTGTACCGGCACCTGAAGGGCGACGAGGCGCCGCTGACGCCGGCGTTCGTGACGGCGCTGGAACTGAGCGCGCAGGCGCACGCGGCGATGGTCGCGGCGGTCGCGCCGTGCATCGACACGGCGATCTCGAAGACCGTCAACGTGCCCGCCGACTATCCCTATGACGACTTCCAGCACCTCTACGTCGACGCCTGGGAATCGGGGCTGAAGGGCCTGGCCACCTACCGCCCGAATCCCGTGCTCGGCTCGGTGCTGAGCCCCACGCCGGCCGAGCCGCTGCAGATCGCCGACGCGAACCGGCGCCTCGCGCTCGAGCGCCTGCCGGCGCCGGTGCTGTCGTCGCTGCGCTGGCCCGGCCGCCCCGAGCTGCCGTCGGGCAATCCGTCCTGGACCTTCATGGTGCACCACCCGTTCGGCGACTTCGCGCTGTTCGTCGGCGAGATGGCGGCAGCGGACGGCGGCCCGGCGCAGCCCTTCGAAGTCTGGATCAACGGCGCCGAGCAGCCGCGCGGCCTCGGGGCCCTCGCCAAGACCTTGTCGATGGACCTGCGCGCGAACGATCCGGCGTGGCTGCAGCTCAAGCTCGACGCGCTCGCCACGGTGGCCGAGGAGCGCGCGTTCGAGATGCCGTTCCCGCCGCACGGCGAGCGGCGTCTGTTCCCCGGCGTCGTCGCGGCCACCGCCGCGGTGATCCGCTGGCGCTGCGAACAGCTCAAGGCCTTGCCGCGCCCCGGACGCAGCGGCCCGACGCCGGTGATGGACGCGATGTTCAGCATCACCGAGCCGCACACCGGTCCGTCGGGCACGCTCGCGTGGGCGGTCGACATCGACAACCCGGCGAGCGGCGAGCAGTTCACGCTGACCCTGAAGGAGGTGACGCTGCCCGGCCCCGACCAGGCCACCGTGACGCGGCCGTGCGCGGTCGGCTTCTCCGGCAACTACCCGCGCGCGCTCGACGGGCTGGCGCGCCTGCTGTCGCTGGACATGCGCGTGATCGACCCGGCCTGGATCGGCATGAAGCTGCGCAAGCTGCTGAACTACGCCGAACCACTCGGCCACTTCATGGCCTTCGTGCCGGGCCTGCCGCACGGCGAACGGCGCCAGCAGACCTGGCCGTCGACGGTGGCCTACCTGGCGCGGCTGATCATCCACCGCTACGCGATGCTGGGCGTGCTCAATGAGGAAGGCTTTCCGCTGCGCGACATGGGCGTGCTCGAAACGTCGTCGAAGGATGTCGCCGAACGCGGGCCGGTGATGGCCGGCAAGGTCTGCCTCGAATGCGGCAACGCGACCGTGATCCACAAGGACGGCTGCGACTTCTGCACCGCGTGCGGCGACATCGGGCAGTGCGGGTGAGCCAAACGCGTGATCTACGGCGGCTCTCTCTCTTTCGCCCCAACTCACAGGAGAACGAACATGCTGCAGGACTCCCCGATGTACGCCTACATTCCCGCACGCGACCTGCCCCGGGCGCGACGCTTCTACGAAGGCCAGCTCGGTTTCGTCCCGAAGCAGGAAGCGGCCGGCGGCGTGGTCTACGAGTTCGGCCTGAACACGGCCTGTTTTCTGTACCTGACGCCGAACGCTGGCACGTCCCTGGCCAGCCAGGCGTTCTGGTCCGTCGAAGACGTCGACCGCGAGATCGACGCGCTGAAGGCGCGCGGCGTGGTGTTCGAGAACTACGACATGCCGGGCGAGAAGAGCGCATCCGGCGCCATCACGGCCGGCGGCGCCAAGGCGGCCTGGTTCAAGGACAGCGAAGGCAACATCATGGCGCTGATCCAGACGCTGTAGCGACGACCGCGGCAGCGGCGCGATGCGCTCACCGGCGCTTCAGGTCGTGCACCCTGGCGAGCAGGGCTTCGGTTGCCTTGTTCTTGCTCGTGAATCCCGCGCCCACCAGCAGCGCTCGCCGGGTCCCGCGCCCGAGCACGGCTTCATCGTGGTCGGCGCGCGCGAACCAGCGCCACTTCATCGGATTGCGCGCCTTGCTCTTGGGGATGCTCACGGCTTCTCGCCAGATTTCTCCGACGAGCTTGTCGCCGACGTGAACTTGTTGGTGTCCCGATCGACCGCGGCCGCGCACCGCGGTGTAGGTGGTGGTCCCGTTCATCTCCATTCCCATAAGGTGGACAGAATCATGTTGTCGCGTAGTCTATGACACGAACGATGGACGGAACGGAGCACCGCACTCCGCAGGAATCGTCACGCCGGCGTGTCGAGTTCGAGGTTGTCGATCAGCCGGGTTGCGCCGAGCCTGGCCGCGGCCGCGACGACCAACGCATCGCCGGGCGTCGGTGCGGCCAGATCGGCGCGCCGCCGGATCGCCACGTAATCGGGCTGCCAGCCGCGCGCGGCCAGCGACTGCATCGCCGCCTCCTCCAGCGCCGGCCAGTCGCGTTGCCCGCGCCGCAGCGCGTCGGCGATGCCCTTCAGCTCGCGCGACAGCGCGACCGCCTCGGCCCGCTGCGCCGCATCGAGGTAGCCGTTGCGCGACGACAGCGCCAGGCCGTCGTCGGCGCGCGTCGTCTCGCCGGCGATGATCTCGATCGGCAGGGCCAGCTGCCGCACCATCTGGCGGATCACCATCAGCTGCTGGTAGTCCTTCTTGCCGAACACCGCAGCGCGCGGCTGCACGCAGTTGAAGAGCTTCAACACGACCGTGCAGACGCCGGTGAAGAAGCCGGGGCGAAAGTGCCCTTCGAGAATGTCGGCCAGCGCTGCCGGCGGCTGCACCTTGAAGGTCTGGGGCTCCGGATAGAGCTCGGCCTCGTCCGGCGCGAACACGAAGTTGCAGCCCGCGGCCCGCAGCAGATCGCAGTCGTGCTCGAAGGTGCGCGGGTAGGTGTCGAAATCCTCGTGCGGCGCAAACTGCAGGCGGTTCACGAAGATGCTCGCGACCACCGGGCCGCCGGCCGCCTTCGCGCGCTCGATCAGCGACAGGTGGCCGGCGTGCAGATTGCCCATCGTGGGCACGAAGGCGGTACCGGTGGCGGCGGCCAGCGCTTGCCGCAGCTCGGCGATGGTGTGGATGACGCGCATGCGGGATCGGCTCGTTCAGTAGGTGTGGATGGATTCGACGGGAAAGCTGCCGTCCTTGACCGCAGCGACGTAGCGCTTGACTGCCGCCTCGATGCCGCCGCCGTCGTTCAGGAAGTCGCGCACGAAGCGCGGCAGCTTGCCGCGCGTGATGCCGAGCATGTCGTGCAGCACCAGCACCTGGCCGCTGCAGGCCGCGCCGGCGCCGATGCCGATCACCGGAATCGGCAGCGCGGCCGTGAGTTCGCCGGCGAGCGCACTCGGCATCAGCTCGAGCACCAGCATCGCGGCACCGGCCTCGGCGATCTCGCGTGCGTGCCGGCGCAGCGTCTGCGCGGCCTGCTCGTCGCGCCCCTGCACCCGGTAGCCGCCGAGCGCGTGCACCGACTGCGGTGTCAGCCCCAGGTGGGCGCACACCGGGATGCCGCGCTCGACCAGCAGGCGCACCGTCTCGGCGGTCCAGCCGCCGCCTTCGAGCTTGACCATGTGCGCACCGCTCTGCATCAGCCTCACCGCGCTGCGCAGCGCCTGGTCGGTGGACGCGTGGTAGCTGCCGAACGGCAGGTCGGCGACGATCCACGCATGCGTGTTGCCGCGCGCCACGCACTGCGTGTGGTACGCCATCTCGTCGAGCGACACCGGCACGGTGCTGTCGTGGCCTTGCAGCACCATGCCGAGCGAATCGCCGACCAGCAGCACGTCGACGCCCGCGTCGTCGAGCAGCCGCGCGAAGCTGGCGTCGTAGCAGGTCAGCATCGCGATCTTTTCAAAGGCCGCGTGCATCGCGCGCAGGCGATGCAAGGTCATCGGCTTGGGTATCTGAGACCCTCGTCCGATGGATACATCGACCGATCGGCCCTCGCTCATGGCATCACCCGCAACCCGAGCCGTTCGAACAGCGCCCGGTCACGTGCAGCCTGCGGATTGGAGGTGGTCAGCAGCCGGTCGCCGTAGAAGATCGAGTTGGCACCGGCCGCGAAACACAGCGCCTGCAGCGCGTCGTCCATCTGCTCGCGGCCGGCAGACAGCCGCACCATGGTCTTCGGCATCGTGATGCGCGCGACCGCGATCGTGCGCACGAACTCGAACGGATCGAGCGGCTCGGTGCCCGCGAGCGGCGTGCCCGCGACCTGCACCAGGTTGTTGATCGGCACCGACTCGGGATACGGATCGAGGTTGGCGAGTTGCGCGATCAGCCCGGCGCGTTGCGCGCGGCTCTCGCCCATGCCGACGATGCCGCCGCTGCAGACCTTGATGCCGGCCTGGCGCACATTCGCCAGTGTGTCGAGCCGCTCTTGATACGTGCGGGTGCTGATGATGCTGGCGTAGAACTCGGGCGCGCTGTCGAGGTTGTGGTTGTAGTAGTCGAGGCCGGCGGCGTCGAGCGACTGCGCCTGTGCGGCGTCGAGCATGCCCAGGGTCATGCAGGTCTCCAGCCCGAGCGCCTTGACCTCGCGCACCATCTCGGTCACGCGCTCCATGTCGCGCGGCTTCGGGCTGCGCCAGGCCGCGCCCATGCAGAAGCGCGTCGCGCCCTGGGCCTTGGCGGCCTGCGCGGCGTCGACCACCTCTTGCAACGGCATCAGCTTGCTCGCCTCGACGCCGGTCTCGAAGTGCGCCGACTGCGGGCAGTAGCCGCAGTCTTCGGGACAGCCGCCGGTCTTGATCGACAGCAGCGTCGAGAGCTGCAGCTCGCTCGCATCGAAGTGCTCGCGGTGCACCTGCTGCGCGCGGTACAGCAGGTCCATGAAGGGCCGCTCGAACAGGGCTTCGATGTCGGCGAGGCGCCAGCGCGTCTCGGCGAGCGCTGGCGCACGCGCGGCAGTGGCGCGCACGGTGGACAAGGGGATCGTGGCAATCGTCGTCATGCGGCCTCGCATTCAACAGGGGCAGGATCGCGACGGCATGGCCACCGAGGCGAAAAGTGGCGCGATTATGCTGCTTTGCAGCATGGGCGTCCGGGCCCTTGCGCGCGGCGCGCGCCGGCCCCACCTGAGCACCTGTGACCTGCCCGAACGGGCAGGCGTCGGCCCGCCAGATGGCCGGGGCGCTGCGACGCGGTGGCGCGCACGATAAGGCCTTCTTGTCTCGAACCGGATTCCAGCGATGAACAGCTCCAACCCCTCGGCGACGCTGCCCGACAGCGTCGAGCGCCTGGCCGCCTCGGTCGTCGGCCTGAGCTCGCCGCGCTTCAGCGGCTCGGGCGTGCTGTGGCGCGCCGGCGTGGTTGTGACCAGCGCGTCGGTGCTTTGGCGCGCGTCCAGCGTGTCGCTGATGCTGCCCAATGGCGAACAGGTGCCCGGCGAGGTCCGCGGCGTCGACCGCGGCACCGACCTCGCGGCCGTCAGCTTCGCCGGCGGCTCGGTGACCGTCGCCGAGCACGCCGACGGCGCCGCGCCGCGCATCGGCGACTTCGTGTTCGCCGTCGGCCGCAACGCCTCGGGTCTGACGCAGGCGAGCTTCGGCCACGTCGGCTCGGTCGCGGGCGAGTGGCGCACGTGGCGCGGCGGCCGCGTCGATCGCCTGATCCGCCTCGACGGCGGCCTGTACCCTGGCCTCTCCGGCGCCCCGGTGGCCGATGCCTCGGGGCGGGTGATCGGGATCGCGAGCAGCGCGCTGTCGCGCCATCACGGCGTCGTGCTGCCGGTCGTCACCGTCGACCGCGTGCTCGAGCAGTTGCTCGTGCACGGCCGTGTCCGCCAGGGCTACCTCGGCATCGCCGCGCAGCCGGTGCGCGCCACGCTCGATGGCACCGCGGTCGACGGCCTGCTCGTCAGCTCGGTCGCCGAGGACGGCCCGGCGGCGCGCGCCGGCCTGCGCGTCAGCGACGTGATCGTGAAGATCGGCACCGAGCCGGCCGCCAGCCTGGAAGGCCTGCGCGACCAGCTGCAAGTGGGCGCGCAGGTGCGCGTGCTGATCTCGCGCGGCGGAACCGGCCAGGAGTTGTCGCTCGAAGTCGGGCAGCGGCCGGCCTCGCGCTGCGGCTAGAGATCCACGATGCCGCGCATCGTCGTCGTCGGTTCGTCGCCGCTGCTCGCCGAGGGCGTGTGCGCGGCGCTGCGCACGGTCGACGGCTGGGACGTGCGCGTCGGCCGCGCCGACGACGAAGAAGCCGACGCCTGGGTGCTGCTCGGCGACGAGATCGTCGTGCGCGGCGCGCTGCATGCCAGCGCCCAGCTCGCGGCCGCTTCGAGCGCGAGCCGGCTTCGCGCCGCGGTCGGCGCGGTGCTCGAAGGCCTGTCGGCGCGCGAGACCCCGTGGCTCGGCGATGCCGGCGAGCACGAGCCGCTGACGCCGCGCGAACTCGAGGTCTTCGAGCTGCTCGGCAAGGGCCTGTCGAACCGCGACATCGCCGGCGTGCTGGGCATCTCGACCCACACGGCCAAGTACCACGTCGGGCAGATCCTCGCGAAGGTCGGGGCCTCGACCCGGGCCGAAGCCGTCGGCGAAGGCTTGCGCTTCGGATTGATCGGACTGTGATGATGACGACGATGGACGACGAGAAGATCGACGACGAAACACTGCTGGACGCGTATTCGCAGGCGGTGATGACGACGCTGGACCGCACCCGCGGCGGCGTGGTCGCGCTGACGCTGCGCGGGCAGCGCGCCCAGCGCCGCGTCGAGGGCGCCGGCTCGGGCTTCATCATCACGCCGGACGGCTACCTCGTGACCAACAGCCACGTCGCCGATGCTGGCGAACAGATCACGGTGACGCTCGACGACGGCAGCGAGCGCGTCGCGCAGAAGGTGGGCAGCGATGTCGACACCGACCTGGCCTTGCTCCGGATCGGCAGCGGCGGTTCGCGCCTGCATCACTTGGAGCTCGGCGAGTCCCGCTCGCTGCGCGTCGGGCAGGTCGTGATCGCGATCGGCAACCCGCAAGGCCTGTCGCAGACCGTGACGACGGGCGTGGTCTCGGCGCTGGGCCGCAGCCTGCGCGCGCGCAACGGGCGCCTGATCGACGGCGTGATCCAGACCGACGCGAGCCTGAACCCGGGCAACTCCGGCGGCCCGCTGCTCGACACGCGGGCGCGTGTCGTCGGCGTCAACACCGCGATCGTCGCCGGCGCGCAGTCGCTGTGTTTCGCGGTGCCGTCGGACACCGCGCGCTGGGTCGTCAGCGAACTGATGCGCCACGGCCAGGTGCGCCGCGCGTGGCTGGGCATCGCGGCGCAGACGGTGCCGGTGCCGCGCCGGTCTGTGCTGCACCATGGCCTGGAGGTCGCGAGCGCGGTCGGCGTCGACGAGGTGCTGACGGACGGCCCGGCCGAGCGCGCCGGCGTCCGGGCCGGCGATCGCATCGTGCGCGTCGACCGCTTGCCGACGCAGGACGTCGACACCCTGCACCGCCTGCTCGGCGGCGAACGCATCGGGCGCAGCGTGCAGGTCGAGTTGCTGCGCGGCCCGCAGAAGCTCGCGTTCGACCTGGTGCCGGCGGCACGCCGCTGAAGAGACGGCTAGAGTTCGCGGCATGAGCAGCAGCCCACCACCGCATCCGCCCAGCCGCGAGCAACTGCTCTACTGGCTGCACGAAGCCTCGGAGATCGAGCACCATCTGATGTGCTGCTATCTCTATGCCGCGTTCAGCCTGAAGCGCGTCGACCCGCGCTGGACCGGCGAACAAGCGGCCGCGGTGCAGCGCTGGCGCCAGAGCATCATGTCGGTGGTGTTCGAGGAGATGTCGCATCTCGCGCTGGTCGGCAACCTCGCCAACGCGCTCGGCGCGGCACCCAACGTCGGCCGGCCGCCGTTCCCGGTCGATGCCGGGCCGTATCCAGCCGGCTTCGTGATCCGGCTGCAGCCGTTCTCGGCGGCCACGATCGAACACTTCAAGTTCCTCGAGCGGCCATCGAACCAGCAGCTCGCCGATGCCGCGGGCTTCGTGCCGCAGCGCCAGTACCGGCGCGTGGTGCCGGCGGGCCGGCTGAGCCCGGGCCCGCGCGACTACGACACCGTCGGCGAGCTCTACGAGGTGCTGGCGCAGTCGCTGCAGGCCTGTGCCGCGACCCAGGGCGAGTCCGCGCTGTTCTGCGGCGACCCCGCGTTGCAGCTCGACGCCACGCTGGCGCCGCTGCCCGGCGTCGTCGCGGTGACCGATCTGCGCAGCGCCCAAACGGCCATCGCGACGATCGTCACGCAGGGTGAAGGCGCGGGCGATGAAGCGATCGATTCGCACTTCTGCCGCTTCACGCGCATCGGCGAGGAGCTCGCGGCGCTGAGCGCGGCCGACCCGGCGTTCGAGCCGGCCTGGCCGGCGGCGACGAACCCGGTGATGAACGCGCCGATCCACAGCTCCAGCGAGCGCGTGCACGTCAACGAGCCGCGCATCGCACGCTGGCTGGACATCGGCAACGCGATGTACACGACCTCGCTGCGCTGCCTGCTGCAGGGTTTCGGCGCGCGCGACCGACGCAGCAAGGCGACCTGGCTCGCGGCCAGTTTTGCGCTGATGCGGGCGCTCGTGCCGGTGGGTCAAGGGCTGGCCGCACGCCCGGCCACCGACGACCCGGCCGGGCCGCATGCGGGGCTGACGTTCACGCCGCTGCGAACGCTGGCGCAGCTGCCTCAGACCGGCGCGGCCGGCTTCGTCGCCGAGCGCCTCGCGCAACTGCGCGAGCGTGCGATCGAGCTGCCGCTGGAGCTGGTCGAGGGCGAGTCGGCGGCCACCTGGCAGGGCGTGATCGACCTGCTGGCGGCGCAGCAGGCGGCGCTGCTCGAGATCGCCGGACTGGCATCCGCTGCGAGCTCGTCCACGCCCGCCGCGGCCGCGCCTGCGCCGGTCGCGCCAGCAGCAAGCGCATCGACCGCCGAGTCCAAGATCGAGATCGCCGAAGGCCGCGAAGTCACGATCCGGTTCGACGCCAAACGCTGCATCCATTCGCGTCACTGCGTGCTCGACGCGCCCAGCGTGTTCAAGGCCAACACGCCGGGCGAGTGGATCCATCCCGACACCGTGTCGGCCGAAGCGCTGGTCGCGGTCGCGCACAGCTGCCCGTCGGGAGCGATACGCTACCAGCGTCACGACGGCGTCGGCGACGAGAGCGCGCCGGCGGTGAACCAGTTGCGGATCCGCGAGAACGGCCCTTATGCGGTGCATGCGCCGCTGACGGTCGCCGGCGTCGCGGACGGCTACCGCGCGACGCTGTGCCGCTGCGGGCAGTCCAACAACAAACCTTGGTGCGACGGCTCGCATGTCAGCGCAGCCTTCGTCGCGAGCGGCGAACCCAGGAGCGGCGGCGTCGATCCGCTCGCGCTGCGCGACGGGCCACTGGACATCGTGCCGCTGAAGAACGGGCCGCTTCAGGTCACCGGCAACCTCGAGATCTGCGCCGGCACGGGCCGGACCGTGGCCCGCACCACCGAGGCGAAACTGTGCCGCTGCGGACAGTCGAAGAACAAGCCGTTCTGCGACCTGTCGCACCTCGCCGCCGGTTTCGTCGCCGCCGGCACCTAGCGCCAGCGGCGAGCGGCGCGCCTCAGACGGACGTCGGTTCCACCGGCTTGGCCCCGTACATCGATTCGTCGCTGCGCTGAAGCACCGACTCGGCGGTGTCGCCGGCACGCACCTCGCTGAGCCCGATGCTCACCGACACGCGCAGACCGGGCGCGATGGCTTCCCAGTCGAAGCCGGCGATCGCGGTGCGGATGCGCTCGCAGATCTGGCGCGCCACCAGTTCGGTGGCGTCGTCGAACAGGATCACGAACTCGTCGCCGGCCCAACGTGCGGGCAGGTCGTTGTCGCGCACATGCGAGGCCATGATCGCGGCCACGGTCTTCAGCACCCGGTCGCCGACCCGGTGCGTGAAACGATCGTTGACGGTCTTGAACTTGTCGACGTCGACCATCGCCACCGTGAGCGGCCGGTCGGCGGCCGCGGCAGCGGGGAGTTGCTCGGCCAGCAGCTGCTCGAAGAGCCGGCGGTTGGCGATGCCGGTCAGCGCGTCCTCCAGCGACCAGCGCTCGAACTGCTTCGAGGCGACCAGCACCTGCCGCAGGTGGCGCTCGCTCTGGCGCGCGCCGAGCCGCCAGGAGACCAGGGACTCCCGGCTGCTCAGGCCTTCGGCGACGACGCGGCGCTCGCGCCGGCGCAGCGCGCGGTGCTCGTGCCGGGCTTCCTCGTTCTTGCCCTGCAGCTCGAAGACCTGCGCCAGCAGCAGATGCGCCCGGCACGCGAGCTGCTCGTGCTCGACGGCCAGCGCCATCTCGCGCATCTCGATCAACTCCTTTTCGGTGCTGGCCCAGTCCTGCTGCGCCCAGGCGAGCTCCGCGGCACACCAGCGCACGAACGAGTCGAGCCAGGTCATCACGCCGGACAGCGAGCGTGTGGCCGACTCGATCGCGAGTTTGGCGTCGGCGAAATCGCCCCGCCACGTGGCCACCAGCGCCACCGACGCGAACGAGATCGTCCGTGCCATCGCCTGAAGCCCGGGCAGCACCGACAAGCCCTCGCCCGAGCGCTCGAGCTGCCGGCACTCGGCGGCCAGCGCTTCCAGCCGCTTCAGGCTTTTCATGCCGCCGGTCTGGTAGCGCTCGTCGAGCAGGCGTGAGGCCTCGACCCACACCTGGTTGAGCCGCGGCTGGTAGATGCTGACCGCGGGCACGCAGCGCCGCGCCACCTGCACGGCCAGCTCCAGCGACGCATCGGCGCGGTCGTGGTCGCCGCTCCACGAATAGGCCAGGCCGAGGCAGTTGTGCGCCAGCACGGTCTGCGGCTGCGCCACCTGCAGGTCGCACAGGCGCACGCACAGCAGCGCGGCCTCGACCGCCTCGTCGTTGCGGCCCAGCAGCATGCAGACGTGCGCAAGCGTCGTGAGGGCATTGGCCTCGCCCTGAACGTCACCGAACTGCTCGAACAGCTGCGCCGCGCGCCGGCTCGCCTCGCCCGCACGTCGGAGCCGGGAGCCGACCCGATCACAGTGCGCGAGGCACGACAGCGCGCGCGCCTCCAGGTGCAGGTCCACGCCCTTGGCCTCCAACAGCACCGACTGCGCGAGATCGCGCGCCTGCTGGAGCTGGCCGGCGTCGAGCGCCGCATAGGCGGCGGTCAGGGCGACATCTGGCGTATCGCCGGAACGGTCACGCGCGTCCCTCGTCACGCACCGACTCCCGGCCGTCGACGGCACTTGCAAGCAGTGTTGGGGTAGCAGGCCATGTCGAATCTCATCACCCGCCATTCTCGCGGGCCAGCCCTGTGGTTCGCGCCGATGCTAGCGGAAACGCTTCGGGCAGATGTGAACTGTGCAGCATTCCGAGGTCGGGTGCGACGCCACACACCGCGCTTGCATCATCGGCGCCGTTCCCCTACCCTGCCGCCCGTCGCCTTCGCGTCCTCCCCTCCTCCGACCAATGCCGGCAGCGCCCGGCCCACTCCATGCCCTACCAGACCACCCGCAAGCACCGGCGCGACCGCGCACTCTTCGACCACTGGGACCGCCTCGACGACCGCCTCTTCGAGCGCATTTCACGCGCGCGGCTGAAGGCGGCGCAGCTCGGCCTGCAAGGCCACATCGTGCTGCCAGGCGACCCCGACTACGACACCGATCGCCAGCTCTCGAACCCGGTGTTCGATGTCTACCCGATCGTGATCATCTACTGCGCCGTCGAGAGCGACGTCGCGATCGCACTCGCGCTCGGGCGCGAGCTGCCGCTGCCGTTCACGGTGCGTTCGGGCGGCCACTGCACGGCCGGCTTCTCGGCCGGCTACGGCGCGCTGATCGACGTCAGCGAACTCGCCGATGTGACGATCGACAGCACGGCCCAGATCGCGACCGTCGGCACCGGCTGCCCGTTCAGCAAGCTCGACCTGGCGTTGGCGGCCACCGGCCTGCACGTGCCGGGCGGCGAATGCGGCGACGTCTGCGTCGGCGGCTACGTGCAAGGCGGCGGCTACGGCTTCACGTCGGTGACCTTCGGAATGAGCTGCGACAACGTGATCGACATGCGCGTGATGCTGGCCGACGGCCGCATCGTCACCGCGAGCGAGTCGGTCAACGCCGACCTCTGGTGGGCGATGCGCGGCGGCACGGGTGGCAACTTCGGCGTGCTGCTGTCGCTGCGCTACCAGCTGCGCCCGCTGGGCGACGTGTTCGGCTGGGCCTTGATCTGGGCACTGCAGACCGAGACGGATCTCGAGAACGCGACCGGTGCGCTGATGGCGCTGCAGTCGGGCTACATGCTGGCCAACCTCGATCCGGCGCTGAACATCCAGGTCTCGCTGTGCTATCAACCCGGCACCCAAGCCGACCTGCCACCCACCACGCCGCTGCAGCCCTACTTGATGGTGCGCGGCCTGTATGTCGGATCGCAGAGCGCGGGCCAGGCGGCGATCCAGCCGCTGTGCGAGCTGCCGGGCGCCGTGCTGCAGTGGACCAAGATGGACAGTTTCTATCAACTGAACACCGACCTGCTCAACGTCCCGTACAGCATGCCGTGGTTCCCGCCGAACAGCCCGATGCCGTGCGAAGACAAGGCGTCGCGCTACGTGACGCGCACGGTTGCCGCGGCCGAGTGGCGCGGGCTGCTGGACTTCTTCGTCACGTCGCCGAACACCTGGTCGTATTTCTACATGGAGTTCTACGGCGGCGCGATCAACGCGTACCCGGCCTATCCGTCGCCGGGCAACGCGTTCGTGCACCGCAGCCCGGCCTTCAACGCGGTGCTCGACGTGTTCTGGTTCGACGAGGCCGATCGGCCTGCGTCCGAGGCCTTTTTGCTCGGCTGGATGAACGTGATGGCGCCGATGTGGAACGGCGAGATCTACCAGAACTATCCGCGCCAGGACCAGCCCGACTACGGCGCCTGCTACTGGGCCGATGCGCAGGCCGGCCTGTACGCGGTGAAGCTGAAATACGACCCGACGCATGCGTTCCGTTTCGCGCAGGAGGTTGGGCCGCCGATGCCGCCGGGTGGCGGCATCGGGCCGGTGATCATCCTGCCGCCCTGGCTGCAGCAGTCGCTGGAGCAGCCCATCGCCGTCGACCCGGGCCCGGGCTACGCCGCGCTGATGCGCAATCCGCGATGACTGATTGAGCGGCGCGGCGAAGCGCGCTCAGCGCTTGCGCGCGAGCGTCAAGCCGTCGCCGATCGCCAGCAGCGACAGGTCGATGCGCTGATCGTCGCGCAGCTTGGTGTTGAGTTGCTGCAGCGCCCGCGTGTCGGCATCCGTGGCCGGCCGCGCCACGCTGCCGCCCCACAGCGTGTTGTCGATCGCGATCAGCCCGCCTTGGCGCAGCAGCTGCAGGCAGCGTTCGTAGTAGGCGTCGTAGCCGGTCTTGTCGGCATCGATGAAGGCGAAATCGTAGTGCCCGGCAGCGCCAGCCGCGAGTTGTGCATCGAGCGTCTCGAGTGCCGGGGCGAGGCGCAGGTCGATCTTGTGCGCGACACCGGCCTCGCGCCAGAACGGCTGGCCGACGCGCGTGTAGTCGTCGCTGATGTCGCAGGCGAGCAGCCGCCCGTCCTCAGGCAACGCGAGCGCGACGCTGAGCGCGCTGTAGCCGGTGAACACGCCGACTTCGATCGTCCGGCGCGCGCCCAGCAGCTTGACCAGCAGTGCCATGAACTGGCCCTGGTCGGGCGAGATCTGCATGCCAGCATGCGGATGCGACGCGGTGGCCGCACGCAGCGCCACCTGCGCCGGATGCTCGCGAATCGACTGTTCCATCAGATACTGGTACAGCACGTCGTCGACGTGCAGGCTGCGGTGCGGCATCGGCTGGTCTCCTGCGCGTTCGCGCTTCACCACGTGTTGCGCAACTCGCGCAACTTGACGAACACCGTCTTCGGATCCGGGTTGTCGGGTAGATCGGGAAAACTCTCGCGCAAGGCCGCGATCACGCTCGGGCTGGTGAGGCGCAGGAAGGTGTTGAACTGCTTCTCCTCGCGCAGCGTCGTCACCGGCATCGTCGCCGCGTCGTGCCCCGCCACCTCGGGCAGCAACGCACGCGCGGCCGCATTGTCCGGCTCGCGTGCGAGCGTGAAGCGCAGGTTGTTCTCGATGTAGTCGTGGCCCGGATAGACGCGGGTCGCGTCGGGCAGCTTCGCGAGCTGCTCGACGAAGGTGGTGTACAGGTCTTCCGCATTGCCGCCGTTGTGGCAGTTGCCTGCGCCGGCGTTGAACAGCGTGTCGCCCGAGAACAGCGCCGGCCGCTCGGTGTGCGAGCGCAGGCAGATGTGGCACATCGTGTGGCCGGGCGTGTCCAGGCATTCGAGCTCGACGGTCTTGCCGACCTTGATCACGTCGCCGGCCTTGACGCCCCGATCGACGCCGGCGATGCGCGCGCCGGAGCGGTGGTGCGCGATCAGCTTCGCGCCGGTGGCCGCGACGACAGCCGCATTGCCACCGGTGTGATCGTGGTGCTCGTGCGTGTTGAGGATCTGCGTGATCTGCCAGCCCTGGGCCTTCGCGGCGGCCAGGCACTTCTGATGGTCCAGCGGATCGATCGCGAGCGCCTCGCCGCTCTCGGGGCAGGCGATCAGGTAGTTGTAGTTGCGGTAGGCGTTGCCGGTCCAGATGCGCTCGACGATCATCACAGGCTCCAAGGGGGAAAGCGCTCATTGTAGGAAGCGCGGTTCTCCGCGTGGGATCATCGACCATGCCCCTGACACCCGAAGAGCTGCACCGGATCGCCGAACGCACGCTGGCGCACTACGACCAGCGCGCGCAGGCGTTCTGGGAGGGCACGCGCGATCACGACGTGCGCCAGAACATCGACGCGCTGCTGCAGAACATCCGCACGCCGCCGCCGTTCGAGCTGCTCGATTTCGGCTGCGGACCGGGGCGCGACCTGCGCACGTTCACGGCGCTCGGCCACCACGCGATCGGCCTGGAGGGCTCGCCGCGGCTGGCCGCGATGGCGCGCACGCACAGCGGGTGCGAGGTGCTCGAGCAGAGTTTCCTGGCGCTGGACCTGCCGAGCAGCCGCTTCGACGGTGTGTTCGCGAACGCGGCGCTGTTCCACGTGCCGAGCCAGGAGCTGCCACGGGTGTTGAAGGAACTGCACGCGAGCCTGAGACCGGGCGGCGTGCTCTTCAGCTCCAACCCGCGCGGGCTCGGCGAGGAGGGCTGGCACGGCGAGCGCTACGGCGCCTTCCACGACTGGCCAAGCTGGCAGGCCCATGTCAGCGCCGCCGGCTTCGAGGCGCTGAGCCACTTCTATCGTCCCGCGGGCCTGCCGCTGGCCGAGCAGCCCTGGCTGGCGAGCGTGTGGCGAAAGCCGCTGGGCTGAGAGTTCCCTGGGTCGCTGATGATCAGGCCGCGCGCTTCGTCAGCACGACGTGCGTCGCGTTCGGCGTGGTGACGTGCTCGCTGCACTGATAACCCAGCCGAGGCAGGTCGAGCCCTGCGAACAGAAGCTCGCCGGACCCGAGCAGCACGGGGGCGATCGCCAAATGCATCTCGTCGACCAGGCCGGCGCGCAAATACTGCTGGATCGTCGCGACGCCGCCGCCGAGCCGCACATCCCGGCCTTGGGCCGCCTCCCTCGCGCGCTCGAGCGCGACATGGATGCCCTCGGTGACGAAGTGAAAGCTCGTGCCGCCTTCCATCTCGATCGAGGCGCGCGGGTGATGGCTCAGCACGAACACCGGCGTGTGGTACGGCGGGTTGGCGCCCCACCATCCCTTCCAGTGGTCATCGGGCCACGGTCCGCGCAGGGGGCCGAACATGTTGCGCCCGAGAATCCAGGCGCCGAGATTGGCCATCCCACGCGCCGCGAACTCGTCGTCGACCTCGGTCGTGCCGCCCTCGGCGCCGAACATCTGCTTGAAGGTGCGTGTGGCGAACATCCATTCATGCAGCGCGACACCGCCAACGCCGAGCGGATTCTCGAGGTTCTGGCCGGGGCCGGCGCCGTAGCCATCGATGGAGACCGCGAAATTGTTGATCCTGAGCCTGGACATGAGGGGTTCTCCGGTGAGCTTCCGTGCCTTCGAAGATACGACGAACGACGGGCCGCCCGATCAACGGCTCGCCCGAAAAATTGTCAGGCCGGGCCGTCGTCGATCAGCAGGTGCCGAAGCCGATGCGGCGCTCGCGCAGATAACGCCGGTAGGCGGCCGAACTGCGGTCCGCGGCGCTGTGCAGTTCGACCACCGGCGCATGCGCTGAGATCGGCAGACGCTTCGGCGACTGCGACTCGAGCACCGGCTGATCCTGGCTGAAGATGGTGTGCTGAAAGGCTTGCAGCATCGCGTCGGGCGATTCGAAATCGTTCATCGCCAGGCGAAACCAGACGCGGCTGGATTCGGGGGCGACCGGGCAGACGAACAGCGCGATCGACTCGCGGAAACCGTCGATCCCGACGCTGGCGGCATCGGGCACCTTGCACAGCACGGCCGTGTACGGGGCGTTCACCTCGTAGCTGTACTCGACCTGCGCGCCCTCCTCCGCGTGAACGCTGGAGCGCGGTTGCCAGGCCTTGCAGCCGGTGGCCAGGAATCCGGTGGCGGTGGTGTCGACGCGGTAGTCGTCGAGGGCCACATGCGCCCGGTCACCCAGCCAGCCTTCGTGGACGAAGCCGAAGTGCGCCATGTCGAGGAAGTTCTCGACGATGCGCGGCGCGCTTGTCGCGACGTCGTAGGGGCCGCAGTTCACTTTGCGCAGCCGTGCATCCTGTTCGGCCGCGAAGGCCGGCAGATCGGCCGCGCCATCATCGGCGAGCGGAGCGTCGAGCCGGACCCACAGCAGGCCGTACCGCTCGCGCACCGCGTGCGTGCTGGCGCGGTGCGCGGCCGGCGGCGAGAAGCCCGGCAACGCGGGGATCGCGACGGCGCGGCCGCCGCCTTCGAAGCGCCAGCCGTGGTACGCACATTCGAGCTCGCCGTGGCGCACGCAGCCCAGCGAGAGCCGGGCTCCGCGGTGCGGGCAGCGATCGGTGAACGCATGCACCGCGCCGGCGGCGTCGCGCCACAGCACGAGCGGCTGCTCGAGCAGTTGCACGGCCATCGGCGCATCGCCGAGGCTGGCGGCACCCGCCACCGGGTGCCACAGGCTGCGTTCAATCATCTGCTCTGCCGCTCCACGCGTCGTATCGGTTGCCTGCTTGCTGCCAGTATGGTCGAAGAGCGGGTTGCCGACTCAATCGCGCGCCTTGCCGAGCGCCCGCAGCACCCAATCCACCACGGCTTGCCCACTCTTGAATTCATCGATCGACCGCGCCGGGATCTGCGGGTGGGCCGCCGCCCACAGGCGCACGAGGCTGCTGCCCGGGCCGACTTCGAGCACGCAACCGGGCTGGCGTTCGGCGACCGTGTCCATGCAGCGGCCCCACTCGACCGGGTGGTCGATCTGCCCGGCCAGCGCCTGCTTCAGCGGCGTCGGGTCTCGGCGCCCGGCACCGTCGAGGTCACATGCGATGACGCATCGGCTGCGCGACCAGCGCATCGTGTCGATCAGGGCCGCGAACTCGCGCGCCGCGCCCGCCATCGCCGGCGTGTGCGAGGCCACGCGCACGCGCAAGCGCGTGAGCTCGCCCCCTCGAACGATGAGCTCGGGCGGGATCGCGTCCAGCGCGGCCAGCGCACCGCCGATCACGCAACGATCGACGCCGATGCGAATCGCCAGCGCGAGGCCGAAGCGCGCACACAGCGCCTCGACCTCGGTCGTGGCCATGCCGCTCACCGACAGCAGGCCGGCCGGTTCGGCGCTGCCGGCGCTGCGGTCCATGCAGGCAGCGCGCCGACGCGCCAGTTGCAGCGCCGCATCCACGTCGAACACCCCGGCCGCGCTGAACGCCGCGAGCTCGCCGACGCTGTAGCCCGCGACCACGCTCGGCAGTGGCAGGTGCGGCGCCAGCACCGCCCACGCAGCCAGGCTCAGGCCGGTCATCAGCGGCTGCGCCACGTCGTTGCTGCTGGCCCAGGCGTCGTCCTCGGCCAGGCGTGCACGCCAGTCGTCGTGACCGAGCTGCGTCGCCAGGGCCGCGAGCACCGGCGCGGCGCGTGGTTCGGCGTCCAGCCACGGCAGCATCGCCGCGTGCTGCACGCCCTGGCCTGGGAACAGCAGCGCGAGCGTCGTCACGAGGTGGGGGCGTTGCGGCAGACCCGTTCGACGAGACCGGCAGCCGCCAGCACATCGGCGGCGCCGCCGGGCGACAGGCGCCGCGCGACAAAGGCCTGGTGAATGGCCTGGGCATGCGCCAGCGCATCGGGTCGGGCCGCACCGCCGGCGCACAGGAACGCACGCGCTTGCGCCTGCGCGAACCGCAGACCGAGCACGCCGCCGCGGTGTGCGAGGTTGGTGTCGTCGAGCACGGCGATGACCTCGAACAGCGTCTGCAGGCGCGCACGGCGGCCGTCGAGGCCTTGCGCGCGGGCACGCGCCAGCGCCGGCACGGCGTGCTCGAACACGATCGGAAAGCCGAGTGCGGCCTCGTCGCCGACGTCGCGCAGGCCATGGGCTTGCGCGGCGCGCCGGCCATTCGATGCCGAGGCGCGACGACGACGCGCGTGCAGCGCGTCGCCCCAGGTCGTCACCAAGGCTTCGCGCAAACGCAGCGCGCCGAAGCGCCCGCCGACCAGGCCAGCCGTCGCGCTCAGCAGACCGAGCGTGAACACGGCGCCACGGTGCGTGTTGATGCCGCCGGTCGCTGCCAGCATGCGCGCCTCGGCCGCCACGCCCAGCGCCTCGAGCGCCGCGAACGGCGCGCGCACCGCCCCGAGCATCGCGATGCGCGCGAAGTAGTGGCGCAACGCGAACAGGCTGCGCACGAAGGTGCTGGCGTCCATGTCGGTGTGGCTGCCGGCATCGACGAAGGACACCAGGCCCGGCTTGGGCGCCAGCGCCAGCTCGTCGTACAGCGCGGCGATCGCGGCCCGGCCGACACGCTGCGCGTGGGCATCGGGCACCGGCGCTGCGAGCGCCTCTTCCCTGCGTTCGGTGTTCAGCATGGCTGCTGCTCGCCCAGCCACACGTCGTCGGTTTCCATCGCGACAGCGCGCAAGCGTTTGACGAGGATGCGGTCGACCCGTCGCTCGCGCCACGCGCGCCACTCGCGCCAGGCCACCGCGCTGCCGTCGGGGAACACGATCTCGCCGTCCAGGCGCGGCGTCGCGAACGCCGGCGCGTGCATCGCCGCGGCCACCGCATCGGCCATGGCCGCGTCGCTCACCGACACGCGCAGGTCGAGATCGGACCCGGCATGCAGGTAGGGCAGCCCGGTGATCCGCTGCCAGCCGAAACTGCCGTAGACGCGCGGCGCCGCGCCGATCGCCGCGAGCGCTGTCAACAGGTTCAGCCAGGCGTTGCGGACTGCCGGCGGCAACAGGCTGGTGACCGCGGCGGCACCGGGAAACTCGTCGAAGTACAGCACGCCGCCCAGCGCCACGTGCAGCGCGAGGCGGCGCCGCTGCCACTGCAACGGCGCCGGCAGGCCGAGCGCGATCTGGTCGTCGGTCAGGCCGGCGCGCTGTCGCGTCACGACCAGCGGCAGGTGCTGCGCCGACCAGTGCGCGAGACAGTCGCGTGCCGTGTCGTCCCACACGTTCGCCTGCACGGCGGCCCAGCCGGCTTGGTTCAGGCGCACGAGCTGGTGGCGGCAGAGCACGACCATCGCGAGGCCTCCTCAGGCGGCCAGCACCCGCTGCGCGACCGCATGCGCGAGGCGCCGGCCGCCGCGCGCCGCGCCATCGCGCGCGCGCTCGTCGGTGGTCGGCGAATCGCGCAGCGCATCGCGCAGACAGCGCTGCAGGTCGCCGGTCCACAACGCCCGCACGCCGCCCATCGCGACGTAGTTCTGCACGCCGGGCGCGAACACCGGGTTGGACTGCGAGAGTTCGGTCAGGCGCGTTTCCGGGATCTTGGTCACGCGCGCCATCGCCGGGATGCGCATCACGCGAATCTCGGCCTCGGGCAGCGCGTAGCACGCATCGGCGATCAGGCCGGAGGTGATGAAGCCGCCCGACAGCGCCTGGTCGTAGACCAGGCCGATGACGCGGTGGCCGCGCCTGCGCGCCAGGTCGACGCAGCAGCCGAGATGCGCCATCGCGCGGTTGATGCCGAGCAGTTCGTCGCGGCGGCGCAGCTGCTGGCCCTGCGTGTCGACCAGCAACAGGATCGCGCGGCCGGGGTGCAGCGCGATCGTGTCGAGCACCGCGCGCGCCTGCTGCAGCGCCATCGCGACGCCGATCGCGGCGTGGTTCGTGCTGCCGATCACCGCCAGCGTCGCGCCATCGAAGCGCGCGCTGCCGTGGAGGAAGTCGCCCTCGGCGCGGATGTCGTGGTCGGTGCCGAAGAGTTGTTCGGCGAGTGCTTGCCATTGCATGTGCAGATCCCCTCAGTTCGCGATCAACGCGCGCACCGCCGCGGCATCGAGGTCGGGCACGCGCTCGGCATCGCGAACGCCGAACTGGCGCCACAGCGCGAGCGCATCGGCGCCGGCCGGCGCGTCGCGCAGACGTGTCGCGAGCAACCCGTGTTCGCGCTCGAGGCTCTCGAGCGTGAGTGCGTTCGCGTGTCCGAGCGCGTCGACGGCTGCGTCTCGGAACGCCTGCACCTCGTCGTCCACCAGCACATCGCAATCGCCGCTCAGGAAGCGATGCTTGCCGCCGGTCGTGCGCCAGACCAGCGCGCGATCGTGCGCGTCGAACTCCTCGACGCCGTGCGACGCTTCGATCACCTCAGGCCCCGACATCGCGAGCCGCGCGCTGTCGCTCATCACGACCCGATCCGCGCAGCGCGCGACGATGCCCATGCCGCCGAAGCAGCCGTTCGCGCCGCCGATCAACACCACGACCGGAACACCGGCGGCGCGCACGTCGAGCACCGCGCGCATCACCTCGCTGACCGCGATCAGGCCGGCGTTGGCCTCGTGCAGGCGCACGCCGCCGGATTCGGCGAGCAGCAGCACCGCGGCCGGCCGGTCGCGCAGCGCGCGCTGCAGCAGCCCGACGAGCTTGGCGCCATGCACTTCGCCGACACCGCCGCCCATGAACTCGCCTTCCTGCGCGGCGATGAAGACACTGTGGCCCGCGAGCCGGCCGCGACCGATCACGACGCCATCGTCGAAGGCCGACGGCACGCCGAGCTGCGCGAGGTGCGGGCTCATCACGCGTGCGCTCGGCGGCAACCACTCTTCGAAGCTCGCGGCGTCGAGCAGGCGCGCGACCCGCTCGCGTGCCGGGCATTCGGCAAAACTGGTGCTCATGGCGCGGCCTCCTTCAACCCGGCCGCCGCCTGATCCAACCGCAGGCTGACGACGGCCGGCGTCGCCCCCATGTCGTTGATCGAGACGCTCAGGCCCTTGAAGCGATGGCGTTCTTGGAAGTCGCGCAGCACGGCTTCCCAGATCGCGCCGAAGCCGCGCGCCGAGGTCTCGACGCGATAGCGGCACAGGCCGTCAACCGGCGCACCGGGAGCGGCCGGCTCGACCAGCACTTCGAGGTTGCCGGAGCCGACCACGCCGACCAGCACCGGCGCGAACGCCGCCACGCGCCGGGTGCCGGTGAACTCGTAGTGGAGCGATTCCATTCCGGTCATGTCACGCCTCACTGTTCACCAGTTGCGAAACTTCGCCGGCGGCTGGTACAGCCCGCCGCTGGCGCGCACCAGGTCGCGCATCGAGCGCGCCGCCAGCAGATTGCGCGTGGCGTCGCGCACGTCGATGCCCATGTCGGCGGCGCGGCGGATCACGCCGCGATCGCGCAGGTTCTCGACCATGCGCCGATCGCGTGCCAGGCCGACCGCCGTGTAGCCGGCGACGCCGCGGATCGCCTGTTCGCGTTCTTCGTCGCTGCGGCACAGCAGCAGGTTCGCCAAGCCCTCCTCGGTGAGGATGTGCGTGACGTCGTCGCCGTAGATCATGATCGGCGGCAGCTCCATGCCCGCCTGTTCGGCCAAGGGCCAGGCGTCGAGCGTCTCGACGAACGCGGGCTGCATGTGCTCGCGAAAGGTCTCGACCATCTGCACCACGAGCTTCTGGCCGCGCGGCGTGCCGCGTGCGCCGCGCAAGCCGGCGCGCGCCTCGCGCCCGGCCTTCAGCCAGGCCGGGCTGGTGTGGCGCCGACCGCGCGCATCGGCGCCCATGTTGGGCGCGCCGCCGAAGCCAGTGATGCGGCCGAGCGTCGCGGTCGAGCTGTTGCCGGCCAGGTCGATCTGCAGGGTCGAGCCGATGAACAGGTCGCAGGCGTAGTGGCCGGCGGCCTGGCAGAACGCGCGGTGGCTTCGCAGCGAACCGTCGGCGCCGGTGAAGAACACATCGGAGCGGGCACGCACGTAGTCCTCCATGCCGAGCTCGGAGCCGAACGAGTGGATCGATTCGACCCAGCCCGCCTCGATCGCCGGGATCAGCGCCGGGTGCGGGTTCAGCGCCCAATGCCGGCAGATCTTGCCGCGCAGCCCCAATGACTCGCCATAGGTCGGCAGCAGCAACTCGATGGCCGCGGTGTCGAAGCCGATGCCGTGGTTCAGGCGCTGCACGCCGTACTCGGCGTAGAGGCCCTTGATCGCCATCATCGCCATCAGGATCTGGATCTCCGAGATCTGCGCCGGGTCGCGGGTGAACAGCGGTTCGATGAGGTTGGGCGTCGGCGCGACCACCACATGATCGACCCAGCCGGCCGGCACATCGATGCGCGGCAAGTCGTCGACGATCTCGTTCACCTGCGCGATCACGAGGCCACCGCTGAACGCGGTGGCTTCGACGATCGCCGGCGTGTCCTCGGTGTTCGGCCCGGTGTAGAGGTTGCCTTGCGCATCGGCCGAATGCGCGGCGATCAGCGCGACCTGCGGCGTCAGGTCGATGAAGTAGCGCGCAAACAGTTCGAGGTAGGTGTGGATTGCGCCGATCCGCACCCCGCCCTGCGCCACCAGCTGCGCGAGCCGCGCGCCTTGCGGGCCGGAGAACGAGAAGTCGAGCTTGGCCGCGATGCCGTTCTCGAACACATCGAGGTGTTCGGGCAGCGCGAGCACCGACTGCACCATGTGCAGGTCGTGCACGCGCTGCACGTCGACCTGCACCAGCGCGCGTGCCAGAAAGTCGGCCTGCTTCTGGTTGTTGCCCTCGAGGCAGACGCGGTCGAACGGGCGCAAGGCCGCGTTCAGCAGCGCGACGACGTGCTCGCTCGCGACCTGCTTGCCCTGCAGCGCCGGGCCGAGCTCGCGCGCGACGCGTTCGAGCCGCTGCGCGCGCTGCGTGGCGCGCGTGTTCCAGACCCGCGGCTCGGCCGGCGTCACGTTCAGGTTCATGGCTTGACCGCCGCGACGCCCATCACGATATCGGGCAGGCCGGTGGCGATGCCGGGAAACACGCAGATCAGCACCACCGCCAGCAGCATCAGCACGACGAAGGGCAGCACGCCCCAGATGATGTCGGCGAGCGCGATGTCGGGGGCGATGTTCTTGATGACGAAGATGTTCAGGCCGACCGGCGGGTGGATCAGCCCGGTCTCCATCACGATCGTCATCAGCACGCCGAACCAGATCAGGTCGAAGCCGGCGGCCTTCAGCGGCGGCAGGATGATGGGCGCGGTCATCAGGATGATGCTGACCGGCGGCAGGAAGAAGCCGAGCAGGATCACCATCACCAGGATCGCGGCGAGCAGGATCCACTTCGACAGGTGCATGCCGACGATCCACTCCGCGGTCGACTGGCTGATGTGCAGGTAGCTCATCACGTACGAGAACAGCAGCGACATGCCGATGATCATCATCAGCATCGTCGACTCCCTCAGCGTCGACGTGAGGATGGGCGCGACGTCCTTCGGGCGCCAGACGCCGTAGATGCCGGCGATCAGCGCGAGTGCGAGCAGCGCGCCCAGGCCTGCCGTCTCCGATGGCGTCGCGAAACCGCCGTAGAGCGCCACCATCACGCCGATCAGCAGCAGCACGAAGGGCACGACGCGTGGCAGCATCTCGAACTTCTGGCGGTTCGTGAAGCGCTCGTTCGCGAGCAGGGCCGAGGCCGTGCCCGAGCGTCGGTACTCGGCCTCGGCGAGCTTGTATTCGGTGCGGTAACGGAGCGCCGCGTAGGCCGAGAACAGGCCCACCAGCAGCACGCCCGGGAAGATGCCGGCAAGGAACAGCCGGCCCAGCGACTGCTCGGCCGCAACCGCGTACAGGATCATCGTGATCGATGGCGGCAGCAGGATGCCCAGGGTGCCGCCGGCGGCGATGATGCCGGCCGCGAAACCGGGCGAGTAGCCGCGCTTGCGCATCTCGGGGATGCCGGCGCTGCCGATCGCCGAGCAGGTCGCCGGGCTGGAGCCGGCCATCGCGGCGAACAGCGCGCACGCGAACACGTTCGCGATGCCCAGGCCGCCGGGGATGCGCCCCATCCACACGTGCATCGCCGCGTACAGGTCCTGACCCGCGCGCGACTTGCCGATCGCCGCGCCCTTCAGGATGAACAGCGGGATCGACAGCAGCGTGATGCTGGCCATCTCCTCGTAGACGTTCTGCGTGATCGTGTCGAGCGACGACGCCGGCATGAACAGCACCATGAACAGCACCGCGACGCTGCCCAGCGCGAACGAGATCGGCGCACCGGAGAACATGAAGATCAAGGTCACCGCGCCGAACAGCAGGCCCATTGTCAGCATGCTCATGCGATGCCCTCCTGGTTGTCGTTCTTCTTCGTCAGCGCATTGAGTCGTGCGCTGAGCTGAATCAGCAGTTGCACGCTGAGCAAGGTCATGCCAGCGGCCATCAGCCCGTACGGGATCCACAGCGGCGGCGCCCACGACGACGAGGTGGTCTGCTTGTCGACCCAGGCCTCGTGGAACAGCGTCCACGACTTCCACGCGAAGAAGGCGCAGAACAGCACGCTGAGCAGGTCCACCAGCATCACGCGCAGCCGGTTCAGCGAACTCGGCAGCAGCCCCGCGATCGCCTCGATGCCGACGTGCCCGCGCAGCGACTGCACGAACGCGCCGCACAGAAAGGTCGCGCCGACGAGGCAGAACACCGCGGCCTCGTCCTGCCAATCGGTCGAGGCCTTCAGCGCGTAGCGCGAGACCACGCTCGACGTGAGCACGACCGAGGCCACCAGCAACGCGAACATGCCCAGCGTCACCATTGCCTGGTTGAGCCGCAGCAGCGCACGCGCCAGCGGCTGCAGCAGCGCCGGCGTGTCGGGGTCGATGCCGAGCGGCGCCGGCGCGACGATGTCGATACCGTGGCTCATAGGACGACCTCCGCGCGCTGCGCTGCGGTATCGCGCTTGGGGCGGGCCGGCGCGCTCATAACAGCTTCTGCGCGGCCTTCAGCAGCGCCGCACACGATTCGCTCTTCTCGCCGAAGTCCTTCCACGCGGTGTCGCGCGCGATGACTTGCCACTTCTTCAGTGTGGCCTCGTCCATGTCGTAGACCTTGGCGCCAGCCTTGGCGTAAATCTCGGCGGCGATCTTGTCGTCGGCCTTGGCGGCGTCGCGCGCAAAGCCTTCGAGCTCGGCGCCGACCGCCATCACGACGTCCTGCTGGGCCTTGGGCAGCTTGCCGAACACCTCCTTCGAGATCATCAGCGGCTCGAACATGAACCAGTAGGTCTTGTTGCGGCCGGAGGTCAGATGCTTGGCGATCTCTTCGAGCTTGAACGAGATGAAGCTGGTGCTCGAGGTCATCGCCGCGTCCATCGCGCCGGTCTGCATCGCCGCGTAGATCTCGTTCGACGGCAGCGTGATGACCGAGGCGCCGGCCTGCTTCAGCATCATGTCCATCTCGCGGCTGCCGCCGCGCACTTTCATGCCCTTGGCATCGTCGGGCGCCACCAGCGGCCGGGCCCGGCTCGCGACGCCACCGGCCTGCCAGACCCAGCTCAGCACGATCACGCCCTTGTCGTCGAGCACCTTGGCGAGCAGCTTGCCGACCTCGGCGGTCTTCCACATCGCACCCTGCTCGTAGCTCGGCACCAGCGCCGGCATCAAGCCGATGTTGGTCTCGGCGACTTCGCCGCCGGCGTACGACAGCGGCACCAGGCTCATGTCGAGTGCGCCCTTGCGCATCGACGAGAACTGCGCGTTGGTCTTCATCAGCGACGAGCCGGGGTAGACCGAGGCCTTGAGCGCGCCGCTCGTGCGCTTCTCGACCTCGGCTGCGAACTTGCGGCACAGCCGGTCGCGGAAGTCGCCTTCGGTCAGGGTGCCGCCGGGGAATTGGTGCGAGATCTTCAGCCCGCCGGCTTGCTGCGCAAGCGCGGGCCAGCCTGCAGCGGCCGAGGAGGCGAGCGCGAGGCTCCTGACGAATTGGCGTCGATCGAGTTGCATGGGTGTTGTCTCCAGTGGTCGTGTGTTGGCTTGGCGCGCCGATCAGGGCAGTGCGGCGAACCCGGGCTGCAAGGTCTGCATCAGCGCGCGGTTCTTGTAGTCGGCCGCGTCATCGACGCCGCCCACGCCCTTGAGCAACAGGCGGTCGGCGACGAGGCGATCGACGACGGTGTCGACCGCGGCGCGATAGCCGGCTTTGCTGCCGTACAGCGCCTGCACGCTCTGGCGCGGATCGGCAGCGGGCTTGGCTGCGGTGGTCACCGCGAAGGCGAGCTGCGAACTGCTCAAGCTGTTCTGTTCGCCCGCCACGAAGCCGCTGCGACGCAGGCTGTAGCCCTTGAAGGTGGCGAGCGGCGCGGCGATGTCCGGCATCTTGACGCCGCCGCGGTCGTTGCCTTGCGCGTCGGCGGTGGGCTGCTGCACGACATAGAACCGGTTCGACGGCACGACGGGAATGACGCTCTCGTCATTGACGCTGAGCGTGTTGTAGGCGCCGTTGTAGCCCAGGCCGACGGCCGACAGGTCCGGCGCACCCAGGCTGCTCGGATCGGTGCTCGGCAGCGCCAGCGTGCCGGCAGCGACCGACGGGAAGTTGCTCGCCGGCGGCGTGGCGCTGCCCTTGACCCAGGCCTCGAGGTTGACCAACAGCGCGCGGTACAAGGCACTGCTCGACACCAGCGCGCCGGGCGCGCCCGAGACGGCCGTCGCTGCGACGCTGCGGTCGACCGCGTAGTCGGGCTGGGCCAGCGCCGTGTCGGCGACCGCGATCGGCGAGTGCGAGGTGCCCGGGGCATAGAACATGCGCACGTTGTCGGGGATCGCCACATCCCTGCCGACACCATCGGTCACGGTCAGCGAGGCGCGCGCGCCGCCGAACTCGATCGGGCTGTCGTACTGGAACACCTTCGGGCAGGTCTTCAGCTCGGTGCACTTCACCAGCAGGCCATCGGTCTTGCCGCTGAGCGGATCGATCAGCGTCGCATAGCCGAACGGGAACTGATCGCCGGGGGTGTAGTGGGTCTCATGCTGACGCGAGTAGTCGCCGGGCTTGGCCCATCGGTAGTTGGTGTAGGTCTTGCGCGAGCCGCCGACCAGCGGCATCAGGCCGTCGAAAACCGGCCTGAGCTGCGCGTCGGTGTTGAAGCCCTGCCACAGAAAATCGCGGAGGTAGCGGCCCGACTGCGAGATGCCGGTCCCGAGCGTCCGCTTGATCCGACCGGCAAGCGGGTTGGCGTGGCCAGCAGCATCCTTGTCGGCGTAGCGCAGGAACGAGATCAGGTCGCGCGTGGCGAGAAAGCCCAGGCCCATCACCTTCGGGTCGATCGCGGTGTAGTGGTAGTGGTAGATCGAGCCTTGATCGCTGCCCGCATCCAGCGCGGTCGCGTAGCGTGCGTCGGCGACCACGCCGGCGCGGTTGATGGCCACGGCGCCATAGCCGTTCGCGCCGGTGTTGCCGCCCTCGGCCGTGGCGTCGCCGGCGGTGTAGGTCCACAGCGCCGGGCTCACCGTGATCGGCGCGGAGAACGGCGTCTTTTGGATCGTCAGGGTGCCGGCGGTTCCGGCGGCCTGCTTGTAGTACGTGCCCAGCAGGTTCGCGCTGGCATTGTCGGCAATGAATTCGTCCTGCACCCGCCCGGTGATGCGGGCGCCGCCCTGCGCCGCATCGATCGCAACCGGCAGCGTCATGCCCGGCGCGTACCAGCGTGTGCTGGCGGTGATGGCGGCACTGGCCCCTTTCAACGTCTGCGGCCGATCGCCCTGCCAGCCCGACCAGACGATGCTCATGCCCAGGTTCATCAGGAAGCCGTTGCCGGCACCCACACCGCGGACCACCCCGCTGGCCGCGGCCGGGATCACCGGACGGGTCGCGTCGTACAAATCGTTGACGGTGCCATCGTTGAGCACTGCGAACGAGAGCGCGGTGGTGCGGTTGCTGACCTCGTAGAGCAAGGTGCCGCTCGCCTTGGCCGCGTCGGTCGGCGTGAGGATGACGACGTCGAAGCTGTAGCCGACCTTGCCGTTCGCATCGGCGGCGTTCTTCAGGTCGACGATCGTGGCCGCACAAGGATCGGTCGCCGAGGCATGCGCCGTGGCCTCGGCCAGGAGGTAGCTGTAGGTGCCGACGCCGCCGAAGGACGCGCCATTGAACGCCACGCCGCGGCCCTTGACGACCAGTGAATCGATGCCCGAGGCCGTGATCGGACACGCCGCGGCGAGCTCCGGCGGCACCAGCGCGCTGCGCGCCGCTGGCATCGCTGGGGCGACGAACCCGCCTGGACCCGCACCCCAGGCCGCGAACGCGCCCGACAAGCTGGCCGCGGTGATCGCGACGCGCAACCAACGCGGTCGGGACAAAGGATTCCAGCGGGCCATGTTCGTCTCCTGTTCCGAAACGGGGATCGGCATGTACGGCTTCTTCGAGGCCGTATCTCACGATTGAATGCAATGTAGATGTGTCTTGTATAATTTGCAATCGATATTGCACTAGGAAAATCACCGACTGCGCAATCATTGCCCTCGACGTGATACGTTCATGGCTACACTCAGCGCATGAGCCGTCTCTCCGAAACCCTGCGCGAAGCGATCGAGGAAGAGGTCGCGACCGGCAAGCTGGCACCCGGCACCCACCTCGACGAAATCGAGCTGGCGCGGCGCTTCGGCGTATCGCGCACTCCGATTCGCGAGGCGCTGAGCCTGCTGGCCGGCGAAGGGATGGTGGAGATCCGCCCGCGCCGCGGCGCGGTGGTGGCGCAGATCACGCCGCAGCGGCTGGTCGAGATGTTCGAGGTGATGGCCGAACTCGAGGCGATGTGCGCGCGGCTCGCCGCACGCCGCATCAGCGCGGCCGAACTCGATGCGCTGGAGCAGGCCCACGAGGGATGCCGCAACGCCGCGCAGCGGCTGGATTCGGACGGCTACTTCTATGCCAACGAGCACTTCCACCACTCGATCTACGCGGCCAGCCACAACGGCTTCCTGAGCGATCAGGCCCACGCACTGCAGCGTCGGCTGCGGCCTTATCGCCGGCTGCAATTGCGGGTGCGCAACCGGCTCGCCAAGTCGTTCGAAGAGCACCAGGCCGTGCTCGATGCGTTGCGCGATGGCGACGCAGACCGCGCCGTCGCCGCGATCCGCAGCCATGTGATGGTGCAGGGCGAGCGCTTCAACGACCTGCTCGCGGGCTTGTCGCAACTGGAAGCGCAGGCGCAGCGCGTGGAGGCGGCGCCGCGCGCACCGGTGGGAGCCGCCGTCGACGCTCGATAGCCGCCCGGCGTCAAACGGCCCCGGCTTCCGCTACAGATGGGTCGACGGCGGCTGCGTGTACCAGTAGCCGCATTGATGCGCGCCGTAGGCGTCGAAGTTCGCGTTCAGCATTTCCTGGCTGAGGCTGAAGGTCGGGCGCTGGGCCGCCGTGTAGGGCTGCCACTGCGGCGCGCCCGCCGTGCTCGGATTGCCCGTCTTCGCAAAGTTGGCGATGGCCGACGACATGATTTGCGCGAGCTGCTGCTGCGCCGCCGTCGGCGTGATCATCTGATCGAACCAATACGCCACGTCCGAGCCGTGAAAGGCGCCGTAGCTGATGCTCGTGGGCGGCAGGTTCGACACCAGCGAGTTCGTGTTGTAGCCGTGCTTCTCGGAAAACTGATAGACATAGGCCGAGGGCACGTGGCTCGCGATGTTGTCGGCGTCCTGCATGATTCCGCAGATCACGCGGTAGTCGCCGTACACGCGGGCCAGCGCCTGGCTGGGCGATGCGTACTGGCTCAGCGGATACAGCGCTGCGGTGCTCGCGCCCGGCACGCCGAGATAGGCTTGAATCGTCGTCTCGTAGGCCGGCGCCGCGACGGGATTGCCTCGCACGTCGAACGCGGTGGCGACAAAGAACGTGCCCTCGTCGTCGACGAAACCCGCCATCAGCGGCACCTTGTTGAAGGCACCGGTGCTGAATGCCGTCGAGGTCGAGGTCGTCAGGAACTTCCCGTCGACGATCGGCAGCCAGACAGGCGGATTGCCTTGCAAGGTGGTCGCCGCCGGCAGATTGCGCAGGCAGGTGGCGATCTCGGCAGGCGTGCCGGTGCCGCATCCCCATGCGCTGGCGAACGCGGCCCCGCTGGTTTCGGCATCGCCGAGCGGCGCTTGCACGCGCGTGAAGCCGCCGCTTTGCGGTGCCGCCTTTGCGAACAGGTTTGCCGACATCGGCGAGGCCAGGTGACTGAACACCGAGATGCCTCCGGCCGAGCCGCCGGTGATGGTCACATTGGCGGGATCACCGCCGAACGCGCCGATGTTCTGCTTCACCCAGGCCAGCGCGGCGTTCTGGTCCATCAGGCCGTAGTTGCCCGAGGCATGGGTGCTGCTGTCTTCAGCGGTCAGCGCCGGGTGTGCCATGAAACCGAGCGCGTTGAGCCGATAGTTGATCGACACGACGATGACCTGGTGGTTCTTCGCCAGCGACGTGCCATCGATGAATGCGCTCGACCCCAGCACGAAGCCGCCGCCGTGGATCGCGAAGACGACCGGCAGCGGTGTGGCGGACGCCGTGTCCGGACGATAGATGTTCAGGTACAGGCAATCCTCGTTGCCCGACACCGCGTTCGTCGGCGGAGGCGCCTGCAGGCATGGCGAGCCCGGCTTGCCGGCATCGTAGACACCGGTGCGGGTCGCTGCCGCGGCCGGCGCTTTCCAGCGCAGCGCGCCTGTCGGCGGAGCCGCATACGGCACCCCCAGGAACCGCTGCACGCCGCCCGAGGCGGTGCCTTTCACAGGTCCCTGCTGGGTCTGGACCACGGTCGGGTCTGCGGCCGAGTCGTCGCTGCCCCCACAGCCTGCCAACGTGATCGCAGCGGCGACGAAGAATCCAAGGAACAGTGCAGTCGAAAGAAGGCTTCGATTCATGATGGTCTCCATAGGTCTTGTGTGTGGAAGGCCGTCGGCCAGCGAGCGCCCTGCCCTGGCCGTCGGCAACGCTGGTCGTCTCAAAGAAAGAAATCTCGCTGAGCCGCAGGCGTGCTCGCCCGCGGCGATCGCCGGTCAGCGACTTCGCTTGCGCAGCAGAATCGCGGCCATCGCCGCCGCGGCGAGAACCGCCGGCACACCCGCGAACAGAAAAAGCTGATCCCAGCCGAGCTTGGCGGACACGAGATAGCCCCCGAGCAGCGGCCCGACGATCGAGCCGAACCGGCCCACGCCCATGGCCAATCCGACCCCGGTGGCCCGAACTTCCTCGGGGTAGAAGTGCACCCCCAACGCAGGGAAATTCATCTGCCCACCGATGACAAACGCACCGACCACGAAGATCAAGGCCAGGGTCCAGCTCGCTTCGCCGACGATGTTCTGGCCCAGGATCACGGTCAGCACGCCGCCGATGCCCAGGCACAGCGCCACCGGACCAAAAGGGCTGCGTCCGGTCAATGCGATGGACATCGCCAGCGCACCGAGCACGCCACCGAGGTTCAGGACCACACCGGCGACCGCCGCGCGCTCCGGTGACATGCCGTGCATCGTCAGCACCGTCGGCGTCCAGCTGATCAGAAAGTAGCTGACGAGCAGGATCAGGAACGCAGACAGGCAGATCAGAACGGTGCCGAACCATCGCCCATCGGCGACGAGGTCGGAGAGCGGCCGCTCCGAACGGGATACCCCGCCGGCACCATCGCCGCCGCGGATCTCCGTCACTGCGATGAACGCGATCGGCAACAAGGACAGCGAGAGCACGCCGCCGCCGACAAACACGCCGCGCCAGCCCACCAGCGACATCACGCTCGCGGTGATCGCACCACCGGCCACCGCGCCGATCGGGAAGCCCAGGAACATCCGGGTGACGGTGGCGCTGCGATGCGCCGGCGCAGCGTGCTCGGCGGTCAGCGCCGAGATGCTCGGGATCGCGCCGCCCAGCCCGACGCCGGCCATGAAGCGCCACAGCATCAGCTCGCCGCTACCACCCGCGGTCGAGCACAGGATCGTGAAGACACCGCCGATCAGCATCGACACGAGCAGCAGATTCTTTCGACCGAAGCGGTCCGCGGCCATGCCGAAGATCACCGCACCCACCATCGCGCCCGCGTAGCCGGCCGCAAACAAGGAGCCGAAGGCTCCGCGTCCCAGGCCCCACTCCTTCGAGATCAGCGGCGCGATGAACGACAGCATCAGCGTGTCGTAGCCGTCCAGCATCGCGATCAGAAAGCACACGATCGGGACCGAGCGGCTGCGCTGCCGCAGCCGCTCGGCATCGGGCGCGTTGCTCGGCATCACCAGCGTTTCGTTCATCTTGTCTCCTGTCATTTTCTTGTCGGAGCGAACGGTGTTCGGCCCGTGGCGCCGCCACCCATCAATCACGCATTCGGGCGCGCCTCCAGCGGTGGATAAACCACGCCATCGAGCCCCGGCACGGCGACGCGCGCGGGATCGTTGTCGTGCTCGGTCAGCTGCTTGACGGCGTAGTCGGTCACACAGCCGGACAGCAGCTGTCGCGGGTCTTCGAGCACGACACGCAAACGCGTCGTCAGCGCCCGCCAGTCCGTCGGCGACTCGATCGCCGGCATCTCGCTCACTTCGGTGGTGTCCGCCGTCATCACCGGCGGCGCCGCTCCGGCCGGCCAGTAGCGCGGATAGCCGTCGAACATCAGCGGCCCGAGTTCGCTCATGGTTCGGGTGTAGGCCCACAGCTGCCGCAGCGGTTCTTCGAAGGCGCGCACTGCCTCGATGTCGACCGGCGAACCGACGCTGATGGCGGGCGCGTGCGGGGCGATGTAGATGCGGTCCAGCGGCAGCTGGTAGTTCGAGCAGCCGACGATGGTGGCGCAGACCGAATTGGTCGCGATCGTCACGCCCGCGGTCGTGCGGCCCGCCCGCCCGGTGATCAGGACCATCGCGCGCGACCAGTCGATCTCGTGGCGCTTGAACCAGCGGATGATCCGGTGCGAAATGTCCAGCCCGACCAGGAAGAAGGTCGCCACCATCACCGCGTTCATCGGGACCGTCGCGCCGATGTCGCGACCGCGGCCTTCGAGGTAGTCGGCGCGGTGGCCTTCGGGTGTCAGCAGGCTGTCGTCCTCGAGCACGAGGCGCAGGTAGCGCTCGGTCACCGCGCAGGTGTAGTCGACCATCTCCGCGATCTTCTGCTCGCGCCCGGCATAGGCCTCGACCGCGATGACATCGCGCCACAGCGCCGCGGAGTTCGCCTTCCTCGCGGTCTCGGTGGCCAGCAGCAGCCGGATGGCTTCGCGCCGCCAGAGGGTTCCGTCGGGGTCGAGCGAGCGCATCTTGACCAAGGACGAGACCGCCGGCGGCAGGTGCGAGATCCCGGCCAGCTCCTTGAACCCGCGCGTCGACAACCGGAAGCCCTGGACTTCCGGATCGCGCCCGGCGCCGGGGAAGATCACGACGTCCGTTCCGGTCGCGACGATCAGCGGATCGTCGCGCACTTCACGCGTGGTCAGTGCCGCGAGATGGGCCGCGAGGCTGTCGGGATGCCCGGTGTAGGTCTCGAAGAGTCGAACGAGTTCTGGACTAACGGTCAGGGCCATGAAGGGATCTCCGTCGCTTCAGTCATCGGGGTGCAGCCGGTACACGACGGAATCGGTGCGGAAACGGACCTCGGCGCTCAGGCTGTTCGCGACCGCGACGTGGCGCTGGCCGGCGATCGTGAACGCGCACACGTCGGGCGCACCGAAGGTCGAGAACTCTTCGACCAGCTCGAGCTGCTTTCCTCGCATCCGATAGATGCACGACTGCAGCGCGGTCTGCGGCGCCGAGCGCTCGCCGCGGAGAAAGTTCAGCTGGATCAGGTGGCCGGCGCCGGACGACGCGACCCATGCGAACTCGCGTGCGCCGGGGCCGCACAGGCGCCGGTGCTGAACGAACTGCGTGCCATCCCAACGAAACAGAAAGGACTCGCCGATGAGGTTCGCCAGCGCCAGCCAGGCCTCCCCTTCGACCTCGAAGAAGCACATCGCGCGGCCGCCCTTCGGCGCCAGATCCTGGAACGGCACGAAGCCTGTGCCGTTCCATTTCAGCAAGCGCGACATTTCAACGTGGTCGGCATAGCCCAGGAAGAACTCGCCGCCGAGTTCGAAGAACGTCCAGTTGTAGCCCCAGGCCGAGGGCACGGTCTGGAAGAACACGAATTCGCTGCCGTTCCATTCGTAGAGGCACGACAGGCTGGGGTGGACCGCGGGCGGGCCTTCCGCGACGACGCCTTGCGCGAGCGCCAGAAAGTGCCGGCCCTCCAACGTGAAATGGGTCCATTGCTTCGCCGCGAAGGTCGCGAAGGTCTGGAACGGCACAAAACGCTGCTGCTTGAACTCGAACACGATCGAGTGCGCGTTGAGGTCGTACGGGCCCCGTCCCGTGCGCAGGCTCGCGGTCGCGAGAAAGCTTCGGTCGCCGATGCGGAAGAACTCCGCGTCCTCGCCCCCCGGCACCGGCAGACGCTGGTGCTCGACGAATCGGCCATCGGCCCAGCGGAAAACCAGTGCGTCGATATCGCTGTTGCCACCGTTCATGGTGGCGGGTTGACCGGCGATGTCCTCGGCCAGTTGCGGAATCACCAGGTAGTCCTCGCCCTCGACCGAAAAGTGCTCGACCGCCCGAGCACCGGAGGTGGGCAGGCGCTGGATCTCTTCCAGCAAGGGCCGCGATGGATTGGTCAGCATAGTCATTGGAGTACCTTCGTGCTCCGCACTTCGGTATTCGCTCTTGGGGCGGCCCGGCGTGCTCATGCCACGCGATCGCCAAAGCCGTAGAGCCGCTGCGGATTGCGGCTCAGGATGCGCTCGCGGTCCGCCGCGTCGGGCGCCCAGTCCAGCAACAGGTTCAGCAGTTCGCCGGTATCACGGCTGCCGTCGGGAATGTGTGGCCAATCGCTGCCCCAGATGACGCGCTGCGGTGCGGCCGCGACGATGGCGCGGGCCAATGGCAGCAAGCGCGCGAAGTTGCCGTCCTTGGCAAGCCGGTACGGGGCCGACAGTTTCAGCCAGCCGCGGCCGTCGGCAATGACGTTCAACAGGCGATCGAAATCCGCGGACGTGAGGCCGTCGCTCTCGAGCATGTAGCCCATGTGGTCGATGACGAAGTCGGCGTCCAGATCCCGCAGGAACGGGATCAGATCGCGCACCACCCAGCCCGGGGTGTAGAACTGCACATGCCATCCGAGTGCGCGCGTGCGCTGAACGGCGCGTTCGATGTAGGCGGCGATGTCGGCGGTCGCCCACGCGGAGCGCAGAAAGAGATCCAGCCGGAGCGCGCGCACGCCGCGCGCGTGCATCGCCTGCAGCTCGTCGTCGCTGACGTCCTCGTCGACCATCGCCACGCCGCGCGCCCGATCGCCGGCGCGATCGAGCGCATCCAGCAGGCAGCGGTTGTCGGTGCCGTAAAAACTCGGCTGCACGATCGCGAACTTCTCGATGCCCAGCGTGCTCGTCATGCGGTCGAGCTTGCTCAGTGGCCCGTCCGGCAACGTGTAGTGAGGCCGCGCGACATGCGGGTAGCGGTCTTCGGACTCGAACACATGCACATGCGAATCGCAGGCGCCGGCCGGCATCTCGAAGCGTGGACGCGCGAGGGTGTGCGCCTCGCGCATCGGGGTCGAGCTGAGAATTTCTGTGCTCATGAAGAAAGCTGTAGGTTGTAGGAAGCCAGGGCCAGGCGCACGCGCTCTTGCGCGGCGGCCAGCAGGACATCGGTGTCGATGCCGGTGAAGAAGAATGGCGCCGCGCCAAGCTCGATCAGTTCTGCCGCGTAGTCCGCGTCCGCGATGCCGCCGATCGCCAATGGTTTTCTGAGTCGCTTGCAAACCTGAATCGCGCGTTCGAGCGCCGCACGCACTTCGGGGTGGGCCGCCTCACCGGGCACGCCCAGCTCGGCGGTCAGGTCATTGACCCCGATGCCGATCAGATCGACTTCCGGCAGCGACGCAATCGCGTCGAGGTTTTGCAGCCCCAGCGGGGTCTCGATGAGCACCTTGACGAGGCTCGCCTGGTTCAGCGTCTCGTTCAAGCGGGCCGCCGGTACGCGGCGCAGTTCCAGGTGCGGCAAGGTCGCGATGGCCGAGCGCTGTCCGCGTGGCGGGAAGCGGCAGGCGGCCGCGATCTCGGCGGCCTGCTGCGCCGTCTCGATGCGCGGCGCGATGATGCCGAGCGCGCCGCCGTCGAGCAGCCGGCCGATGACGCCGTAGTCCTTCTCCGGCACGCGGGCCAACGGCACCAGGCCGATGTCGAGGGCGGCCGCGCAAATCTGCGCTGCGGTATCGATCGACATCGTGCTGTGCTCGAGGTCGATCCATATCGCGTCGTTCCCGGCGGCCCGCGCGATCCGCGCGATCTCGGCAGTGCGTGCGCCACGCACGCCGAACGCGGTGACGGGCAGTCTCCTGGCCAGCCGGTCCAGCACGGGATTGCGCGCCTTGGACGCGAGCCATTGTTCCAGTTCGAAAGTCATCTTGTCTCCGCGCGAATTCGCATGGCTCAGGTGGCCGGGCCTTGAAGAACGATGCCCCGGCGATGAGCGGCTGGTCGAAGAATAGACAAGCTGATTCAAATTTGGAAATACTTGTTTCTGTGCTCCGGCAATACCTCGTGCGTATCTGAGCAGCCCTGGATCGGCGCGGGCGCTCAGCGCGCGCGAGCCGCGCGCGTGCCCGGTTTGCGCGCCTCGGGATGGGCCTCCGCATGGTGGCGCCGGAGTTCCGCGAGCAGCGCCAGCAGGTGTTCATTCCGATCGGCGCTTCGGTACGCAATGTGCAAGGCAGAAAACGCTTCCCGCCCCTGCATGCGCCGGTACACCACGCCTTCGAGCCGGATGCATTGCGTGTCGGCCGGGACGATCGCGATGCCGATGCCCGCCGACACCAGGCCCATCATCACCGACGCCTCGCGGGTCTCGCGCACGATGCGCGGTTGGAAGCCCGCCTTCACGCACAGGTCGATGACGCGCCAGTACAGCCCGACGCCGGAGTCACGCGGGTAGGCGATCAGCGCCTGGTCGCGCAGGTCGGTCACGCTGATGGCCGGCTTCTTCGCGAGCGGGTGATTCTTCGGAATCGCCGCGACCAGCGAGGCCGTGTACCACGCCTCCATGCGCACGCCGGGCGGGATGGGCATGTCCGGCTTTCTGAGAATGCCCACGTCGAGCTGCCGGCCATGGATCGCGTACAGCTGATCCCGGGACGTCATTTCATGCACGACGAGCTCGACGTTCGGCAGCGCCTTCCGAAAGCTCCTGAGCGACGCCGGCAACAGCTCGGTGAACATCGCGGAGGCCGCATAGCCGAGCTGAAGCTCGCCGATCTCGCCGACCGCGGCGCGGCGTGTCTGTTTCACCGCGTCGTCGGCGGCGGCCAGGATGGCACGCGCCCGCACCAGCATCTGGCGCCCCGCCTGCGTCAGGTCGACGCGGCGCTTGTCGCGATCGAAGAGCCGGGCCCCCAACTCCTCCTCGAGCAGCCGGATCTGGGTGCTCAGCGGCGGCTGAGCCATGTGGAGTCGTTCGGCGGCCCGAGTGAAGTTGAGTTCCTCGGCCACCGCGACGAAGTAGCGCAGATGACGCAGTTCCATGATACGCAGCAGGTATAGACCAGGGGCTGCGATGCTACGCTGCCTCTGATGATCAGCGAGCTGGCGAGCGACCTGTCGCTGCAACGCTTTCGGCCAGCGTGAGCTTGGATGCGCGGGGAGCAGCGACTTTTACGCTTCAACGCTCCAGGAAGAATCGAACGATCTCGGCAGAAGCGTCGGGGCCTGCCGAGTCGGTGTAGGAGCCTTTGGCGTCGCCTCCGAACCACGCGTGAGAGCCGCCGTGCACCACCCATTCCTCGACCTGCGTGCGACCCGTGGTGTCGATATAGCGCGTCGTCGTGCAGTCGCGCCCGCGGACGGATGCGGTCCGGGCCGGGCGTTTGTGCAGCGTGAGGTCGCCGTCCTCGCGAAACGAGGACACGGCTTCCTCGGCGATCGCACCGCCGTTCGACACGGCGACGGTCGGATCGCTGTCGCCGTGAAAGACAATGGTGGCTACGCCGCGCCGAGGCCACCGCGATTTCTTTGCCGCAGTGTCGTCCTCCTGCGCATTCGCCTGCGCCGAGCGGCGACCCCGCATCGCGGCGAAGGCGGACGGCACGTCGTGCGCGGCGCCGCGCGGCAGGCCCGAATGCGCGGCCACGGCGGCGAACACCTCCGGATACGCGGCACCCAGGATGACGGCCATCGCGGCACCGGCCGACAGGCCGGCCACGAACACGCGCTTTTCGTCAATGCGATGCGAACGAGCGACGGCGCTGACGATGCCGGCAATCAGCGACACCTCCTCGCCGCCGCGGTTCTGCTCCGAGGCCTTGAACCAGTTCCAGCAATTGGCGCCATTCGCGTGTCTCGTTTGCGCCGGATACGCAACGAGAAATCCGTGCTCCTCGGCGAGCTCGTTCATGCGCGTGCCGGCGGCGAAATCATCGGGGCTCTGCTTGCAGCCGTGCAACATCACGATCAGCGGCACCGGCTCGCCGTGGTACGAAGCCGGCACATAGAGTTTGTAGTCGCGACTCGCCGCCCCGTTGGAGTGATGGAGCGACAGGAACTGGCCCAGATCCTCCACATCGACCGGCCGGCGCGTGGCGCTGCCGCGCGCTTTGCGCAAAGGAGTCGTTTCGCGCAGAGAAGATCTGAACGTGGCTGAGGCCGCGACACCCGTGTCGGCCTGAGGCGGCGAGGCGATGCCAGCCGCGGCCAGCGCCCTTTTGATCGTGTCGGTAACGGACCTGAGTCGTGCGGAGTTCGGGTTGAGTCCAGCCGCGGCAAACGCGCGGTCGATGGTCGACAAAATGGAGTCCATGCGGTGCAAACCTCAAAATGCTGCGGTGCACCATAATGCGCCCGTCTTGTTGCTCGCGTTGGTCGATGTGGCGGGAGTTGGCGTGGGAAACCACCTACGTCGAACCACGTAAGCCGGGTCGCCAGCCAGGAATGCGAAGCGGCTTGTAGCGGTCGAAATTGCGTTGCACGGCGCAACCGTTCTTTACCTCGATGTGCTTCACGCCGCTCCGAGCGCCGTGCAGTAGGCCATCAGTTCCTCGACCTCGGTGGATTTGTCGAACACGGCGTCGGCGCCCAGCGCCATGCTGAGTTGCCGAACCTCCGGCGTCGCATAGTTGCTCAGCACGACGGCGTGTTGCTCCTGCGCCCTGATGCGGCAGGCCTCGAGGACGTCGAGACCGGAACTCCGGACCAGAAACAGATCGACGATCAGAAGACGCCACCCGGCCGAGTGAGACCGCAACCACTCGATCGCCTCGGAGGCCGAACCGGCACTGCCCGTGATGCATGCACCCGTCTCTTCGAGCGCCTCGCACAAGCTCTCAAGAACCAGTGGGTTGTCCTCGACGATGAACGTGAGCAAAGGCACGGAGTTCCTTTCGTGCTGCCGAGCAATCCCGTGCGGACTGCAGCCTTCAAGACGACTCTAAGCGCTGGCCTTGGCCGGTGTCGTAGGACATTCTCCCGCCTCGCTCGGCCGATCCGCCTGCGGTGGTTTCCTACACGTTCTTGCGACGCACTCCGATGTCATCGCCGTCGGCAAACACGTAGGCTTGTATGGATCAGCGATCTGGAGATGACATGAGCAGCAACCCACCCCCGACGACCGAAGCCATGCGCGAACAAGCGTTGAGGGACACGCTCCCGCAGCACACGTCACCGAGCTTGCAGATTCCGGCGGCGGTCATTTCGGCGGAACAACTGAAGGCGGCGCGACGAGTCGTGGAAGCACACGCAGAAAAGCTCGCCAGCGCATCGGCCGGGGCTCAGGCCGGCGCCGTCTCGCCATGAGCTGAGTCGCTGTCGCCGCGGAAGCCCTGATCGTCAATGGGGCCTGCGGCCGATCCGTTCGGAGGGAGAGAACACCATGCTTCAACGCGTATCCCCGGCATCGTCGTTGCCACGCGGCAGCGCGTGGAACCGAATGCACGCGGCCACCGAGCGCTGGGCCAACAGCAGTCCCGGCGTCGCCGTCGATCAATTCGCAGTCGCCGCTCGGAGCGCCTACGCCGCAGGCGGCGGCATCATGGACCGCGACACGATCACCACGCTCGTGCGCGAGCATTCGAGTCGTCGCAACGCCTGTCTTGCCGGGGCGATGCCGGTGGACCTGGTGGACAGCGAGTTGCCCGCGGTGCTCGCGGCTGCACGGACCGACCGGTTCGTGCTCCGCGGCTGAGTGCGTCGCAGCCGCCCTCTCCTCTCATCCCGGCATGCTGGCCGCGCCGGTATTGATGCGCCACCAGCGCGGCAGCAGCCGCAGCACCTCCGGCCGGGCGAAACGGTCGTCGATCAGGTGCACGCTGCCGCGGTCGGACAAGGTCCGGATCACGCGGCCCGCGGCCTGCACGACCTTGCGCACGCCGGGGAACAGATACGCATAGTCGTAGCCGGTGCCGAACGCACCATCGAGCCGGCGCCGCAGCTCCTCGTTGACCGGGTTGAACTGCGGCAGTCCGAGCGTCGCGATGAACGCGCCGATCAGGCGCGTGCCGGCCAGATCGATCCCTTCGGCAAACGTGCCGCCGAGCACCGCGAAGCCGACGCCGCAGCCGTCCACCGCGAAGCGCTCGAGAAAGCCCTGGCGCTCGCGCTCGTCCATGCGCCGGCCCTGCTGCCAGATCGGGATGCGCGGATGCCGCGCCGAGAACTCGTTCAACGCCTGTTCGAGGTAGTCGAAGCTGCTGAAGAACGCGATGTAGTTGCCGGGCGCCGCGGCGTACTGCGCCGCGATGAGTTGCGCGATCGGCGCCAGCGAACGGCCGCGATGGTGGTAGCGCGTCGACACCTCGCGCACGATGCGCACCGACAACTGATCGGCCCGGAACGGCGCCTCGACGTCGAGCCACGCGCTGTCCTCGGGCAGGCCCAGCGTGTCGGCATAGAAGTTCCACGGCGTCAGCGTCGCCGAGAACAACACGGTCGAATGGACCGCGGCAAAACGCGGCTTCAGGAACGGCGCCGGCAGCACGTTGCGCACGCACAGCGTCGAGCCGGTGCGGCGTCGACCCGCTGCGTCAGTTGCCGGATCGCGCGTGACATCGAACAGCGAATGCGTGTCGAAGCTGTCGAGCAAGCGCGTGAACTGCAGCGCGTCGAAGTAAAAGCGCAGCAGACCACTGTCCACCCCCGCCGGGTGGTCGGCCAGGTGCTCGGCGATCGCCGCACTGGCGTCCTGCAGCGCCGACGCGAACGCACGCGGCGGCTCGTCGAGGACCACATACGGCGCGTCGTCATCGGCACACTTGACCAGCCGGGTCCAGCTTCGCTGCAGACGGTCCAGCGGCTTCTTCAGCGCCGGCGGTGCGGACATTCGCACCCCGCGCAGCTGCGCCGAATGGAGGCTCGCGCTGTACATCGCGCGCGCGCGATCGACCAGGTTGTGGGCCTCGTCGACGAGCACCCCGGCACGCCAGGCGTTCGCCAGCGTCAGACCGTGCAGCAGCGCGCTGCTGTCGAAGAAGTGGTTGTAGTCGCCGACGATCACGTCGCTCCAGCGCGCCAGCTCCTGGCCGAGGTAGTACGGGCAGACCGAATGGGCGAGCGCGACCTCGCGCAGCGACTCGCGCGTCAGCGCGCCGGCAGACACGCCCGCCGAACGCGCCGCCGGCAGGCGATCGTAGAAGCCCTGTGCGAGCGGACACGACTCGCCGTGGCACACCTTGTCCGGATGCTCGCAGGACTTCTCCCGCGCCACCAGTTCGATCACCCGCAGCGGCAGATCGGGGTCGCTGCGGCGGATCGTCGCGAGCGCGTCCAGCGCCAGCGATCGGCCCGAGCCTTTCGCGGTCAGGAAGAAGATCTTGTCGAGCTCCTGGCCCGGGCAGGCCTTGAGCATCGGGAACAGCGTCGCGATGGTCTTGCCGATGCCGGTGGGCGCCTGGGCCAGCAGGCAACGGCCGACGCGGGCGGCGTTGAACACGGTCTTCGCCAGCTCGCGCTGTCCGGCACGAAATTCGTCGTGCGGGAAGCGCAGCCGCGTCAGTGCCGCATCGCGGCGTGCCCGATGCGCCAGTTCCAGTTCGGCCCAGGCGAGGAAACGCTCGCACAACGCTTCGAAGAAGGCCTGCAGCTCCTCGGCGGTGCAACGCTGCAGCAGCGGCGGCGCTTCCTGCTGCTTGCCGATGTCGAAGTACACCAGCGACACGGTCAGCGCCGGCAATCCGAGCTGCCGGCACAGCAGCGCCCCGTAGACCTTGGCCTGGGCCCAGTGCAGCTGCCG
>Ga0307517_10001118_pt1 | contig 45254 bp, 41 predicted proteins | sample 23_EM_MG_FD_194515 | JGI IMG/M metagenome (GOLD analysis project Ga0307517, IMG submission 194515) | Populus trichocarpa ectomycorrhiza microbial communities from riparian zone in the Pacific Northwest, United States - 23_EM | ecosystem: Host-associated > Plants > Roots > Unclassified | place...
GTGGCGTCCGGGAAATGTTGAGCAAAACATGGGCAAATTAGCAGCTTGGCCATTTATTGCGCTGCAGGAAAGACCGCTTGGCCGGTACCACGGTGCGCCAATGCGATCTCGCACCCTCGCGACTTGGTCGTCAAAATCGTTCGATCCGGCAAAAGCCCAACCACGGAGTACAGAGCCGCCATGCACAGATTGAGCGCTGAATTCAAAAAGTCATGAGCCAAATCGTACTGGACTCGGAAGACCGGGCCCTGCTGGGGGCCGAGATGGGCGAAGCGGCAGCTCTTGCCATGCGCTTGCTGCTTCGCTTTGCAGAAGCTGTCGGCGCCACGAAGTTTCTGTCTTGCACCCGCGCGCATATCGACGGCTGCCTGTACCATGGACAGGTCAGTATTGATTTTGTCGAGCGCTTCGTAGCCCTGGACGGAAAAGTCCGGGTGCCAACAACCCTCAACGTTGGTTCGATGGACCTCATTCATCCCGAACTTTTCAACGGCGACGACGCGCTGCGGCGCGACGGCACAAGACTGATGCGCGCTCACGAGACTCTCGGCTGCATCCCAAGCTTCACATGCGCACCCTATCAGACGATTTTTCGTCCGCTATTCGGCGAGCAAATCGCCTGGGCGGAATCCAACGCGATCGTTTTCGCCAATTCTGTCATCGGTGCGCGCACCAACCGCTATGGCGATTTCATTGATCTCGCCTGCGCCTTGACCGGCCGAGTGCCGGACTACGGCCTGCACCGTTCGGAAAATCGGCGCGCGTCGGTCCGCATCGATATTCGAGAAGTCCCGGATGATTTGCCGAACGACGCGCTCGCCATCGCGGTTGGGCATGCCGTCGGTTCGATGGCTGGTGACGCCGTTCCTGTCATCACGGGATTGCCGCACGACCTGAGTGAAGACGACCTCAAGGCGCTTGGCGCCATTGCGGCATCATCGGGATCGGTCGCCATGTTTCACGCTGTTGGCCTTACGCCCGAAGCGCGAACGCTGCAGGATGCCACGCAAGGGCAAAACGTCCCGCTGATCGCGACGCTCGACGCACCGGAGTTGCGCCGGGTGTTCGACAGTCTTTCAACGGCGCCGCGCGGCAGCGCCATCATTGCCGTCTCGCTCGGGACACCGCATTTTTCGATCGCGGAGTTTGACCGGCTGATGCCGCTGATCCGGGGGCATCAGCTCAAGGTGGACCTTTACATCAATACGGGTCGCGGCGTGTTCGCCGAGCTGCAGGCCCGCGGTTGGGACCGAGAGCTTCAGGACCAGGGCGTCACAATCGTCGTCGACACCTGCACCTATGTGACGAGCATCATGCGCCGCCTGGATGGAGTGGTGATGACGAACTCCGGCAAATGGGCGCACTACGCGCCCGGAAACCTCGGGATCGGCGTTGTCTTCGGGGCTTTGGAAGACTGCATAGCCTCCGCCGTTGCGGGAAAGGCGGTGCGCGCATGATCCTGGCAACGCCACTGATTGCGGGCAACGCCGAGGGTCCCCCTCTGGAGTTGACGACACCTCTGAGCTTTTGGGGCGGGCTGGACGTTGCCACCGGGCATGTCATGGACAGGCATCATCCCGATTTCGGAAGGAGTTTGACCGCAACGATATTGATGATGGAGCAAGGGCGGGGATCTTCTTCAGGGTCGTCCGTGCTTGCCGAGGCCATCCGCATCGGTACGGCTCCAGTGGCAATCCTGCTTCAGAAACGTGACGCCATCATCGTGACCGGCGCCATGGTGGCGGCGGAACTCTATGGCCGCAATTGTCCGGTCATCCTGATCGAGAGCACTGCTGATTGGCGGCGCATCGCCACTTGCCCATGGCTTCACCTCTCGTGCCGTGACGGCGAAGCCATCATTGATCCTTTCAGGCGACGCAGCGCGTAGGTCGATCGCGCAATTCCAACGCTTGCCGCGTAACGACCAAGTGGCGAGGCGCATTCCGACAGGTTCAGGTTTCGAGCAGCACTGAGATCACTATGGAATTTTCTTTTGTCGGAATACAGGGACCGCGATCATCAGGGAGAGCTATTGGATTGACGCTGGTCCTATCGTCTCCCTGATGTTCAGGTTGCATACAGCCCCTTAACGATTGGCAGGCGCGCGGCCCGCAGCGCGGGAAAAAGCCCGCCGATCAATCCGACGACCAGGGCGAGACCAACGCCCTCGGCGATCAGCCACGGACTGAGCTTGAAGTCGAACACCACCTGGGTGAAGTTGCCGCCAAGCGTCGAGGCGGTGATACCATCGAAAATAAGGTAGGTTGCGGCTGCACCAACTAGCCCGCCGATCGCAGCCAGCGTCAGCGATTCCACCAGCGTTCCGATGAAGGCGGGGAAGCCGCCGAACCCGATCGCTCGCAACGTGGCAATCTCGGTCGCGCGCGCCGCCACCGACGAGTACATGGTGTTGAGCGCGCCGGCGAGCGCGCCGAAGGCCATTGCTATCGCCAGCGGCCAGCCGAGCTTCTGGATCAGGTCGGAAGTTTGTGACGCTTGCTCGGCGAAATAGGCGGTTTCCGATTTGACGTCGAGCTTCAGCCGCGGATCGTTGTCGCTGTAGTTCCTCAGTTCGTTCAATGCCGCCGGACTGGTGAGCCGCGCCCGCACGGTCTGGACGACGTTGTTGCGGTTGAACAGACTCTGCACGACGGGCAGATCGGCCCAGATTTCAGATTCGAACACGTTGCCGCCAGCATCGAACACGCCGACAACGGTCCAGCGGGTGGCCCCGAAGGATACCGTGCTACCGAGATCAAAACCCTCGAATTCCCGCAGCAGCGACTTGCCGACCACGATCTCGTTACTGCCGCGATTGAACATCCGCCCGGCCGACATCGCGATGCCTTTACGCAGCGTAGCACCCTGCTCGCCGATGCCGCGCAGCGGCAGATTGGCCTTGGTTCTGGTGGTGCGCTTGAGGCCGTCGACCACGAGATAGAGTTCCGGCGAAATCAGTGGCTTGCCGTCGCTGCCGCGCGCGATGCCCGGTCCATCTTCGATCAGGCGCACCTGGTCGCGGGATACGGTGCTGTTGATTTCAGCCTGCGAGCCGGCGCGCAGCACGATGGCAATATCGTCGGCGCCCGACCCGGCGATGGTACGCTGGAACCCGTTGGCCATGGCAAGGAACGCGAGCAGCACGACGACCACCAGCGCAATCGCTATCACCGTCGACAATGACAGCCAGCGCCGCTGGCCGATGCTCTTGAGGTTGATCGAGGTGACCGCAATCACCTGAAGCAGAAGCGAGCGCATGAGCTATCCTCGTCCGAGCGCGGTGGCTATTTTCAGCCGCACCGCATTGAGCGCCGGAACGATCCCGGTGATCAGCCCCAGCGCGATCATCAGCGCAATCCCTTGCAGCGCGATATCAGGCGATACGGCGAATGCCGGCGCGATGTTGGCAAGGCTGGTGCGTAGCGCGATCGTGATCAGCGCGGCGATCGCCAGCCCCGGCAGGCCGCCGAGCAGCGCCAGCAGCACCGATTCGCCAAGCACCATTCGCAATATACGCGGGCCCGAGAAGCCCAGTGTCTTCAGCACCCCGATTTCCCTTGTGCGCTCGCGGATCGACAGCGCCATGGTGTTCCCGACGATCATCAGGATGGTGACGAAAGCAGCACCCACGACCAGAAACACGATCAGCGCGATATTTCCGAACTGCGCCACGAAGGCCTTGCCGAAAGCCTTTTCGGTGTCAGTCGATGTCTCCGCGGTGGAATTGACGAACATCGCGTCGATCGTTTTCGCGACACGGTCGTTGTTCTCCGGCGAGTTGGTCTGGAGGATCATCCAGCCGATCGTGTCCTTGCCGAATGACCGGGTCTCGTCGAAATAGGCGTACTGGAACAACAGAAAATTGGTGTCGACGTGTTCGGCCTTGCCCTTGACAATACCGGCAATGGTAAAATCCCAGGTGTGCCCGCCGCTGCGCTGAGTGAAGATGCTGCTCGCGACCGGCACGCGATCGCCGACTTTCCAGCCCCATTTCTGTGCCAATTTTTCGCCGATGACCGCGCTGCTGCGAGTCTGGATGAAGGCCTTGAGCTGATCGGGCGGAATGTCGAATTCGCTGCGGTAGACATCGAAATAGGTCGCCGGCTCCACCGCCAACGACATCAGGAAGTTCTTCGGATCCTGATAGTAGCCGCCGAACCAGTTGGCATGCGTAATCTGCCGTACCCCGTCCACCGCGCGCACGCGGTTGAAATAGGCAATTGGCAGCGGCTGCGTGAAGTTGATCTTGTTGACGGTGATCAGCCGGTCCGCGGCGGCGCGATCCGTCCCCGCAGTGAAGGCGCGATGGAATCCGGCCAGCACGCCGAAGATCATGAACGCCACCAGGATCGACACGATCATCAGGATGGCGCGCAATTTGCGGCGAAACAGGTTTTTCCGCACCAGGTCGAAGTCGTTCACGCGGCAAGCTCCTTTTCGACGAACTGGCCCTTGTCGAGATGCAGAATCCGTCGCGCATAGCGCGCCGCTGCCGGATCGTGGGTCACCATCACGATGGTCTTGCCGAGATCCTTGTTGAGAAGCTGCAGGATCGTGAGAATTTCGTCAGCGGAGTGCCGGTCGAGGTCGCCGGTGGGTTCGTCGCACAGCAAGAGATTCGGATCCGAAACGATGGCGCGCGCGATCGCAACGCGCTGCTGCTGGCCGCCCGACATTTCCTGCGGATGGTGCTTGACGCGATCGGCAAGGCCGACCACCGACAGTGCCGTCTCGACCCGGCTTGCGCGCTCCTTGCGCCGCAGGTTGGTGAGCAGCAACGGCAATTCCACGTTCTGCGCCGCGGTCAGCATCGGCATCAAATTGTAGAACTGGAAGATGAATCCGATATTGGCGGCGCGCCAGCGGGCAAGCTCGCCTTCCGACATACCATCGGTACGCTGGTCGGCAACCGTAAGTTCGCCTTCATCGACGCCGTCAATGCCGCCGAGCAAGTTGAGCAGCGTGGTCTTGCCCGAGCCGGACGGTCCCATCACCGCAACGAAATCGCCCCGGGGAATGGTCAGATCGAGATGATCGAAAATCGAAATCGTTTCCTTGCCCTTGGTAAAACGCTTGCTGACGCCGGCGAGGCGAACCATCGGTTGTTCCGCTGTCACTTTTTCTCTCCTGTCGAACTCGATCGGACTAGTTTGCCGCGGTGGTTTTGCTTGCGGCGGCGCTGCCAGCCTTGGCGTCGCGCAAAAATGTCACTTTCACGGCCATGTCAGGCAGAATGCGCGGGTCCTTTTGCACAAAGCGGATACGGACCCTCACCGTGGCCTTTTCGCGATTGGCGGTCGGCACGATCGCGATCACGGAGGCCGGAATGCTCCAGTCCGGATAGGCATCCAGCACCGCGTTGACCGCACCGCCGGCAACGACCCGGCCGATGAAGGCTTCGTTGACGTCGACCTCGATTTCGATCGAATCCATGTCGACGATGGTGCAGATGCCGGTGCGGGTGAAGCCGCCGACCGACATCGGCGAAATCATCTCGCCGGGCTGGGCGCTGCGTTCGACCACGACGCCGGAGAACGGCGCGCGAATCTGATGCTTATAGAGTACCGAGGCGCTGCGCTTGGCATCGATGCTTGCACTGTTGAACTGCGATTGGGCCTGGCGCAGTTGCGCTGTCAGCACGCCGACGCGGGCCTGGGCCTTGGTCAGGTCGGCGTCGGTCGCAAAATTCTTTTGTGACAGTGTCTGTATCCGCGTCATGATTCGCGTCGCATCCTGCAGGTCGGCGGTGATCGCGGCGATCGCGGCATCCGCCGCCTCGGCGCGCGACTGCGCCAGCTCATGGTCCTTTTCCGCAAGCACGCTGTCGAGCCGGGCGACGATCTGCCCCTCGGTCACGGTCATGCCCTCATCGATGAAAATCTCGACCACCTTGCCCGTGATCTCGGCTGCGACCGTTGCCTTGCGCCGGGCCACCACATAACCGGACGCGGCAAGATTTCCGGATTCGCTGCTACTTGCAGCCTGCTCGCGCGGTTGAGGTTGCGGTGCCTGCGATTGTGCCACCGGTTGCGATGAAGTGTCCCTGGGACGCTCCTGGTTCCGAAATTCGGCAACGGCAAAGGCCGCGAACGCCACCACGACGCATGCCGCAACGGCCGCACCGATCGGCAGCCAGCGGCGCCGACCCGCGGATCGAACGGGCTCGCTTGCGCTACGATCGATCGAGAGCGAACGCAGCAATTTGGTCTTGTCGTCACCCATCGTCATCCTGTCCTCGCCGTCGCGCCGCCAAGCTCAGGGTATTACGGATCACCTGACTTTTCCATTCGCGCAGCTCGCTTCCATCCCTTGCTCCATACCGCTTGCAAGCATGTCGGAACAGGCGCTTAGCGTAAACTGCAATATTCCTCCGATCGCGACCGAAGTTGCAAACACCGGCCGTTTCACCCAATTCGTTGCGATTTCGGCGCGGTGTTCTGGGAGGAACGGTAGGAATCGCCTGTACAATGTGTGATTGTACCCGATCTAATTGACTCCATGCTGACTATCGGACCGGGAACTGAGTTCCGACCTTGCCAGCGGAACCCTGAGGCTGGTGTTCCGGCGTGATCACAAGCACCGCCGCAGCCGCATGCCTACGCCCCCCTTGAATGACCGAGCGCGCGACGGTTTCAATTTCTTCTTTGCTATCGTCAAAGAGATCGTCAGGGTTCACAGGCGTGCACGATGAGCTGTCGTTCACGTCGATCCGGCACGGCGGATTCACCGAAGCACCGCTTCAGATCTCAGCGACGCCGAGCTGCGCGCCGCCGGTCGCCACCGCTCAGGCGGCGGTTGCCGACTTACGCCAAGCGCATCCGCAAACAGCTGATTTCAGGCGCGCAAAAACGTCGGGCTGAGCGAACAAAACCAGCCGGAATAGCAGCTTGGCTGGACTGCCAACTACTTGAAAAGCTTGGTGGGCGCACCAGGGCTCGAACCTGGGACCCGATGATTAAGAGTTCAAGACGAGCTCTTCTCTGCAGTTTCCAAATGCACGCCATGCTGCGACGATAGTTCGAGAAGGCCTTTGTTTGTAGGTGCTTTGCGCATATTTTCGCGCTTCATCGAATTCAAACCCTCGAACTGCTAGATCCGCTAACACCGTTTGAAAACCGTTTTAGCGCTCTTGGATTCTGCTCATGCCCGACATTCGAATTTCTCTGACTGACAAAACGATTGCTCAATTACCCGCACCAAAGGACGGCTGGTATTTGGCACGGGACACGGAATTGAAGGGTTTCTTTGTCGTGGTTGGAAAGCGAAAACGGACGTTCACCGTCCAGGGCGACCTCAGGCAAGGAGGTAAACGCGCTTCGTCGATCAGGGTCTCCATCGGCAATGCCGGCGAGATGTCAACCCGAGCTGCGCGCGGCATAGCGAAGGCATACTTGGCTCGAATCAACCAGGGGCGACACCCGAGGGACGACAAACAACCTGACGGGGCAAGTGCCACGCCAAGCGGCGGAAGTGACCGCGCCGTCGCCGGCGTCACCCTCAAGGAGGCTTGGCAACGGTATCTGGAGGCTCATCTGATCCGCAAGGGCCGCAGCGAAGTGACCATTAGCGGCTACCGCAGCCATGTCGAACGGGTATTTGCCGAATGGCTCGACACTTCCCTGCAAGAACTCGCAATGGACCCGGCTCGGGTGGCAAAAAAGCACGATGACGTCACACGGGAGAACGGCCCGTACATGGCCAATGGCTGCATGCGAACGTTACGCGCGATCTACAATCACGCCCGGAAAACCAATAAGTCCTTGCCACCCGACAATCCCGCCGATGCAGTCGACTGGAATGAAGAGGAGCGGCGTAACACCGGCATGGGATCGGCCGACCTGGGGGGCTGGTTCATGGAGCTCGCAGCCCTCGAGAATCCGGTGCGTCGGGAGTTCCACCTCTTTACTCTTCTGTGCGGCTCCCGACCCGCTGCGCTGCAGCAGATTAAGCCTGATCATATAGATTTCTGGCGACGCACGTTGCACATTCCAAAGCCAAAGGGCGGCAAGAAGAAAGCCTTCGATATCCCGCTCTCTCGCCAGATGATCCTGTGCCTCATCCGAGCAATTCGGCTGGGCAGGCAGATGTATCCTGTGCAGGCGTTAGAATGGGTTTTTCCGGCGGACAGTGAATCGGGACACTTGGCCGAGACAAAGGAGGACCGTGAGATACTCTCGAAATGGGGCAATGATCTCCGCCAGACCTTCCGGACGATCGCGACGGCGGCGGGAGTTTCAGAAATCGATGCCAAACTCCTGATGAACCATGCCATCCCTGGCGTGAACGCCGGCTACATCACACGACACAAGCTTCTAGAGAACCATCTACGGAGCCAGCAGCAAGCAATAAGCAGTGCAGTATTTGCAGCGCTGGGCGCATCGATCGCCCAAGATCATGCGTTGCCAGATTGGATCGCGCGTGCGCGATCCCGCGCCCGTCCCAACGGAACCATCGCCGCTGGGAGACCGGTCGTAATGCGCTCAGCTGCTTGAATGACGAGGGGATCATTCTGAAGCCCCGCGCGTTATAAAGAACGCTGCCTCAATCCTCAGTCGGTCCAATCCATCATGGGGAAGTTTAAGCCAGGTCCAGCCAGCGAAAGCTAGCTAGATCAAGTTTCACACATCTCAGCGGCCGCTTTGCGCCAATACCTGCCCTTCAAGCTATGAGCACGTGACTTATAATCATGGGGTCGAGGGTTCGAGTCCCTCCGCGCTCACCAAAAACGCTTCTCTCCCAGCGGTACTTGAATTTGCCAGCATGACGACCAGACAGAATCGCCGATTAGATTGCAATTAGATTGCACCGCGCGCGAAGTACCGAAATTGGTGGGTTTTTTTGGACTGAATGCCGGGATCAGCGCCAGCTTGAGCCACATCAAATCCAAGCTAACCTGAATCCGCTAGGGTCGCATCTGTAACCGAACGACCCGGGGCCGGGCTGTTGAGGTTATGGGCCCGGTCTCCTAGGCGCACCGGGCCCGCTCCGGTTCAAGGCCTCAGCATCTTAGCAGCCTCGCCGAGCTTTACAGACAGAATGGCCCCAGCACGGTGGGGGGACCGGGCCGGGGCCATCTTGGGGGAACGTCGCGGTCGGCGGCCAGCGCGTCGTTCGACGAAAACCCGATCACAGGTTCCGCCGCGCCGCTGTGCAAAATTGCTCACTTGCCTGATTTCAAGTCGCAATGTCCCCAACAATTTCGGAACCGTACACAACTTGAAGTATTGGCCCGTATCGCCGCAATGCCTTTGGCAGTTACCGGTGACAGAGAGTGTTGTGCTCCCGCCTGATCCAGCGCGAGGGCCTCATGCCGCAAAACATTTCCTCGATTACCCACAGGCCCTTTCCAATTTGCCCAGATTGTTGGAAGCCAATGAGGCTGGTGCGGGCAAAAATCGGCGGTGCTGCGTTCCTTTGCGCACGCTGCGATCAGCATTATGACTTGCCCTATGTACTAAGGCTTATCTTTCGCGAGAAGCTGCCAGAGACGGGCTGACCGCTTATGGTCCGCATCAGCAGCAGAACTTGGACACTGGCTCAAATCGACCAACTGACGGCGATGATCGCCGCTGGGTCGACCGCCAAAAATGCCGCCCTTGCGCTGAAACGCTCAGTAACGGTCGTTCGAGCGAAGGCCCGAAATCTCGGAATGGCTTTCCCTAGCTAACGTCCGGCCAAGGGGATGTCTCAGCCTATTAGATTCTGGAAAGTGAGCAATATTGAGCAGCGGTTCGGGAACCCGGAGGCGCATGGTCGATGCATCACCGCCCCGGAATCGGCTGCTACCGGTGACAGAGAGACAGAAGGCTCCCGCCCAACGCAGGGAAGCTCCGTGACCTCATCCCAACAATTCCTGACCGCTATCGAGCGCCCTCGCTGTTCGCGTTGCCAAGCGCGGATGATGCTGGAACGTGTTTCTGCCGGGCCAATTGGGTTCGAACCGGTTGTTCGAATGCCCGAGGTGCGATCACGTTGAGACAACGGTCATTGCATCGGACTCCTTCAAGTCGAAGGCAGCCAGTTGGCTCGCTGGCGAACTCCGGACGCCGAACTGAGAGGGGTGCCAAGCCATGCTCGACAGACAAACTCAAGGCCCACAATGCACGGCTTGCGGGTCTCCAATGAAGCTTGCGGCAATCGAGCCGAGCAGTACGGGTCAAGATATGCGAACCTTCGCTTGCCCGAATTGTAAAAGGGTGCAGGTGCATATTATCGAGAGTGCCGTGACTGAGGCATGGCTAGACCCGAAACGCGACGGAGCCGGAACCAAGAACGCGGCCACCCATGACATTCACGAGGGGTGCATGATTCCGAAGCGGGCGCACTGAGGCAACGGCTGCCCTACTCTGCCGGGTTTTCAAATGAGGGCTTGGAGTACACAGGCACGGTCCCACTCCCGCCCCGTATCGTTGATTATCGCGACGCGGCGCTCGGGATCGTCTTCGGGTTTGTCGAGTGAAACGCCGATGGCGAGTACCGTCGCCCTGATGATCGCGGCGGTATCGTCGTCGCAAACAAAGCCTGATGAATCAAAAAGCCTGTGGCCGTCCTTAACATCGAAAAAGTAGCGGGGCATTGCTCACCTCCAATTGAGCCAATGCGCAAGAAATTGACTCACTTCTCTCCACCAGAATCTCCGCCGTTAAAAGGAGACAGCCCCAGCGCGAGGGGCTGGGTCTCGCGCCGGGGCATGTCGAACGTTGCATTGAATAGGCAACGTTCACCACCAGCGGATCACTGTGGCGGCCTTTGCGCTGTTCCATTTTGCTCATATCCGCACAAATCCTGGCATCGAGCCCGGTCGATCTAGGGCCGCCGCAGAGGGCTACGGCGGCGGTGGCCGGAGACGGGCACAGGCGGGCAGTGCTCGAACTCGTGTATCTCCCGCCCGCCGCACACCTGACGACCTGATGGAGCTTTGGACAGCCCAATCCATCATACGGCTATCGAGCGCCGCTGTTCGCGTTTCCGAGCGCGGATGATCCTGGAACGTGTTTCAGCAGGGCCAATAGGGTTCGAACAGCGGTTGTTCGAATGCCCGAGGTGCGATCACGTTGAGACATCGACCCCTTCAAATCGAACGCAACCGGTGGCCTGCCCGGCGCCGATTCAAATTATGCACCGAAAAGTGAATAGGAACCAAGGCGTGGCTCGGGGCCTACCCGACTGATTCTCCGACCAAAGTAGGATTGGCGCCAGGCCCGCCGTGCCCGTTATGGTTGTACAAAAAAGGGGGCGATCACATGGGAAGCCGGCCAAGGACACTTTTGATCCCAAAATGTTTCTCGCCAAAGTGCGCGCGGGTAAAACGATCCTCGAACTTCAAAAGGACCAACACGTCTTTGCGCAGGGAGACGTCGCCGATTCGGTATTCTACCTTCAGAAAGGCAGGGTCAAGCTCACTGTTGTGTCCGACCAGGGAAAGGAAGCCGTGGTTGCGATTTTAGAACCCGGCCAGTTCTTCGGCGAGGGATGCCTTAACGGCCATCAGCTGCGGATCGCGACCACAACGGCGATGGAAGAATGCCTGGTTACCTCGATCACGAAGGAGGCGATGATTGCCCTCCTTCATACCGAGCCGAACTTTTCCGAGATGTTCATGGCGTATCTGTTGACGCGCAACAGCCGGATCGAAGAAGACTTGATCGATCAATTGTTCAATTCCAGCGAGAAGCGGCTCGCGCGCCTTCTCCTGCTGCTCGCGCACTTCGGAAAGGACGGCAGTCCGCAGCCGATCAATCCCGCTATCAGCCAGGAGACATTGGCAGAGATGATCGGCACCACCCGATCCCGCGTCAGTTTCTTCATGAACAAATTCCGCAAACTCGGATTCATCAGCTATAACGGAAAAATAGAAGTCCATAACTCGCTTTTGAATGCCGTCCTGCACGACAAACCTGAAATCAAGCGAGATACGTCAACAAGCGAAGCGTAGTCTCATTCGATCATGGCCTGCGCGGCAATCGCCAAGGGCTTTTTCCTTAGCGCCCTTCGCTTCAGGGTCGCTGTCATTTTCAAGGGTCTCGATCGAACATTGGCCGCTCCACCGGGCGTTTTATCGAACCGGGCTCCGGCCTCCGCTTTCGTGGATCTTGTCTGCAATCGCTTGGTCAAGAGCGCTCCGTCAGCTTCGTCGCCACAAGCTGCACTCACACTATGCGCGGCGGCGCGTTGGAAGTCTGGTCACTAAAGACCTTCGATCTCCTTAAAGAGGGCGTGCGATGACGTCCGGTTATGGTCAAAATTGGCCAGATTTTTCTCACAGACGGGACAAACTGTTCGCGGAGTCTTGGCTTGCCATCCTCTCCAACCGCGCTCCGATCGCAGTCAGTCCGGCCTGCGAGTCACGGCTCCGCAATGGAGATGGGACGTCGGCTTCTATCCGCTGTCACATCGCCTCCGGCTGAGTTCGAGGCAGAGAAGTCCTCGCGCGTTACATCCGGAGTACGATTTTTTCGGAACGTGAGCAAAACGGAACGGCAGCGGAAGCCTGGAAGGTCCATACTCGACCATCACCGCCCATCACGGCACCCGCCGGTGACTGAGAGCTTTGCGCTCCCGCCTGATAAAGGGCGTGCGTCATGTTTCCTCATCCCGAACCGCAAATGCCCATCCGTCTAAATCCTACTGACGGGTTTCGGCCAGTCTCCACATTTGAGTACGCCATTTTCAAGCAGGCCCATCAGGCTGCAGGCAATGTCGGTGACCCGATGAAATCTGCCCGCACAAGCGGCTGGCTTCGCGGGCAACTGCAAGCACCCACATAGCAACTGCACAATGGCGACAGAGCCAGCGTCAATTTAAATTCGCCGGATCAGGCTAGACCAGGTCGTAGCTGCGCAAAATGTGCATGAGAGATGACGCACTTAGGCGACCTTCCATCTTTGCTCGGCGCGGTCGGGCTGAGAATTTGCCGTTGCTACGCGTGCAACCATGTCGCCGCGGATGAGTGGTAAGTGCTGAAAGAACAGTCCCAGCGCGGATCACGCGTTGAGACTGTCAAGGTTGGGAGGATTTGCAGAACATCTGCAAGGTCCGTCACCAATCCAAGCATATACCCCGACGGGCCGCTGTTCGGTTTAGACCACCTTTCGGATTTATTTAGGAAACAAGAGCAATATTAGACAGCGCCGATGACGCGCGTGTGCTCGACTAATCTAAGGGTTGCCATGGCCGACCTGCGGCATCCTCACAAAGGGCGTCCTCGCCGATTAGCAACCGTTGAGGACGTCTTTTTATTTCGCCTATTGATGCGCAATCAAAGGCCAAAAAGCACGTTCCAAATGCTCCAGACCAAAAAGAACCAAGCCGCAAGGGACGTAGCAATAATTCCTGCTAGGCCTCCGAGCGACGATGGTAAAAGTTGGAAATCGAAATGTCTCTGTTGGGGCACAGCTTCCCCTTTCCTGTAAATGCAGGAGCGCAACACTCTCTGTTGCCGCATTAATGCCTGTGATTCGGCGGTGATGCTCGATTCGACCACTTGCCAAGCTGGTTGTCTGTTCCATTTTATACAGCTCGTCGCAGTTGTATTCCGTGGTAGGATCGGCCATGGCAAAGCCGGTCGCCTTAAGCCGAATGCCGACGGGCATCAATCAGCCGCAGCCGACTTTTGTAACAAAATCTGCCATCAACAGTCTTCACGCTTCTGCCAAGGTCGTCCCCGCGACATCCGAAGATGATGCGATCCGCTCTTCCTTCGTTACGAGGGCAAGAATGAAGACCATCAAGTCGTCACCGGACATGCTCGTCGGATCGAACCCGCCTGTTAGACCGTACTCTTCACAAAGGGCGTCGAATAAATCGGTGTTGCCCGCAAAGCCCATCGACCAAGCGCCAAACAGACGTTCGCTGGTTGACTTCGTCGAGACCACCACGACATCCTTGTGCCGGGCATCTTTGTAGATGCGAGCAAAGGTCTGCATCACTGCAGCATGTTCGCCTTCCAGCACCTGCGCGAAGAACCGTCGGTTGAAAATGAGACCGCCCGTCAGGCCGCGTTCTGAGTTCGAGCGAATGGCGCTGCTGAGGATTTGCTTGAGGGTTTGGCCCAAAGCAGCACCGTGCGACGCGATGTTGTATTTGCTGTAGTACACTAGCCGATGCAAAGCCACTGCAACCCACTTTCCGGTAAATATCATCCAACATGGCGGGAACTGTTAAACGGCGGGTTTAAGGTAACCGTAAGAGTACGGGGCTGCGCCGAGCACCTTGTTCCAGTGCTAACAACGGTCTTCAGGCTTTTGCCGAACTTCCTCATTGTTCACCACGCCATCACTGACCCATCGGTCGATTCGGTGAGATGCACTCCAGTCGCTGAAGCTTTCACAAGTCACTCGTTGCCCCTAACTGACGTTTCGAGCTGTCGAGAAAGTAAATGGCTCGCCGCCAACAACGTTTCCCGAACCAGTTCAGTCGATTCAGCAAGCTGACGACGGCTATCAATATGAACAATCTTGTCGATCTCAATTTGGATTGCATCAAACTCCCTCGCAAGTTTTTTGCTCACCTGGCGCAGTTGATCATTCAATCCCAAAATGCAAGTCGCGGCAGTGGCAAGCCGAGCTTCCGACTTCAAAAGAGTAAGCGCCGCGTTCGTTCCTGCAAATAGTGCAATCACATTTTTCACTCTGCGTGAACGCCATTGCCCTATGGGCGGACCGTCTGAGAGGAGCCACCATCATCTCAGGCGACACGCACGGAGTTGAGGAACTTCCCGACTTCCAGCTTGAGGCGGCTGCTGTCGCTCGACAGCGACTGCGCTGCAGACAAAACCTGCGACGAAGCCGAGCCGGTCTCGGAGGCGCCGCGCTGCACATTAGTGATGTTAGATGACACCTCCTGTGTGCCTTGGGCGGCCTGCTGCACGTTGCGGGAAATTTCCTGGGTCGCGGCACCCTGCTCTTCTACCGCAGCTGCGATAATCGATGAAATTTCCGATAGTTTTTCGATGGTGCCGCTGATCTCCTTGATGGAGTTGACTGACTCCTGGGTCGCGGCTTGAATGCCGGTGATCTGCTGGCCGATTTCACCGGTCGCCCTCGCGGTCTGCTCGGCCAAAGCCTTTACTTCGGAGGCCACTACCGCAAATCCGCGACCCGCCTCGCCTGCACGCGCCGCTTCAATGGTGGCGTTCAGCGCCAGAAGGTTAGTTTGTCCAGCGATAGTACTAATCAGCTCGACTACATCGCCTATTCGGCTTGCGGCTTTCGACAATTCGCCGACGCGGTCGTTGGTCTTGCGCGCCTGTTCGACGGCATCCTTGGCAATCCGCGCCGATTCCTGCACCTGGCGGCTGATTTCATTGACGGATGACGCCATTTCCTCGGTCGCGGAAGCTACCGACTGCACGTTGGTAGAAGCTTCTTCGGAGGCTGCGGCGACCGCCGTGGTCAGCTCCTGCGAGCCAACGGCGGTGGCGGTTAGCGTGCCGGCGGAAGCTTCGAGTTCGGTCGACGCTGAAGAGACGGTTTCGATGATCTCGCCAACTGCGCCTTCGAAATCGTCTGCAAGCTTGATCATGTCGCCCCTGCGCTGCTGGGCGGAGCGAATCTCGGCAGCTTGCTGCTCGGAATTCAAACGCTCGACCTCCAACCCGTTGGTCTTGAACACTTCCCCAGCGGCGCAGTGGACAGGCGCTCACAAGGGACCAGCATTCTTCGCCTACTCCGACAACTATCTTATCGACGTGAAGTTCGGTGTCATCGTTGATGTCGAGGCCTCCCGTGCCATTCGCCAGGCCGAGGTCGGCGCAGCAAAGACCATGATCGAACGAACCGAGGAGCACTTCGGTATCAAGCCGGAGTGGCTTGCGGCCGATACCGCATACGGAACGGCTCCGATGCTGAACTGGCTGGTCGAGGAGAAGGGGATCGCGCCACATATCCCGGTGATCGACAAGTCGCAGCGAGACGATGGTACCATCTCACGCAGCGACTTTCGCTATGATCCGGCAAGCGATGTCTATCACTGCGCTGCGGGTAAGACGCTGACGACAACCGGAACACTGGTGAATGACGGAACCACGCTGCTGTATCGCGCAAGCAGGCGCGACTGCGGCAAATGCCCGTTCAAACCCCAGTGCTGCCCTAAGGAACCATCACGCAAGATCCCGCGCGATATCGATGAGCGGGCCCGAGACGTTGCCCGGTCCTTCGTTGGCACGGCGGGTTACGAACAGTCACGGCGTGAGCGCAAGAAGATCGAGATGCGGTTTGCACACCTCAAGCGTATCTTGCGGCTCGACCGGCTGCGGCTGCGTGGCCCGCGGGGCGCCCAGGATGAGTTTGTTCTGGCCGCCATCGCCCAGAACCTGCGACGGCTCGCCAAATTGGTCGCCCGGCCGCCGCCTTATGCTGTTCAGTGCATCGCGTAGCGTGAGAGTTGCGTAACTGTCAGGGTGCGTAGCAGCCGCTCAGGAATGAGCGGCATTAATCGCCACCGTCAAAACCCTCAATCGCAATAATCGCCAAGCCAGCAAGCGACTTTCACAACAAAATCCGCCAGAAGCGGCCCTTCCGTATCCGAGTTTCGATTACGACACGCGTGAAATGTCAACGCAAACTCCGCGCGCGATCGAAACCGAGCATTCAGCTCAGATTAGCGAAGGAGAGCACCCAAAGGCAGACCACGCAGTCTCCACGTCGGCGCGGTCGAAAATGCAGCGAACAAACCGAATGCTCAAGTGAGCGTACGAGAAATTCGACCAGGTCTTCTTGGTTAGGGCTGCCCTAGACTTAGTCGATAAATCAACCTCTGTTCCTTGAGCAGTTTGAAGCGCGCGCGAAGGCAGCGACACGGTGACGCGGTTCTCGGAATTTTTCGGCATTTATTGAACAGGGCAACAACGCCCTTGCCGGTTTTTGAGCCCGCGCATTGTTCAGTACGTGCCAGCGCTTAGGAAGCTCCTGAGTTCGATTGTTTTCGGCGCCGCGAAAATCTCGGACGATGCGCCCGCTTCCCATATCTTGCCTTGATGCATGAACACCGTTGTATCCGCAACATTGCGCGCGAAACTCATCTCGTGCGTGACCAGCAGCATGGTCATGCCGGCCTTTGCCAGTTTCTCCATAACAATGAGCACCTCGCCGGTCAGCTCTGGATCGAGCGCCGACGTCACCTCGTCAAACAGCATCACTTTCGGCTGCATCGCCAGCGAACGCGCAATTGCAACACGCTGCTGCTGCCCGCCGGACAGGTTGTCCGGATAGGCATCGAACTTTTCCGAAAGGCCAACCTGCGCCAGAACGTCGACGGCGAGTATTCGGACATCGGCAGTATCAAGCCCCTTAGCGATACGCGGCGCGAGCATGATGTTTTCGCCGACGGTAAGATGGGGAAAGAGATTATAGCTTTGAAAGACGATGCCGACATCCTTCCGAAGCTCGCGCAACCGCCTTGGATCCTGATCGAGCACATGACCGGCCACCTCGATCCGGCCGGACTGGCAGACTTCAAGCCCGTTGATGCAGCGGAGCAGCGTGCTCTTCCCGGAACCGCTCCGGCCGATGATCGCGGCGACCTGCCCCGCCTCGACATTGAGCGAAACGCCCTTCAGGACTTCGACGGGTCCAAAGCGCTTGTGAACGTTTTCAATGACCACGGCTGGCATGCATCACTCCTTCGAGATATCGGCTGAGACGGGAGAGCGGGAAGCAGATGAGAAAATATATCGTCGCCACCGCCGCAAAGACCTGGAACGGTCTGAATGTCGCGTTGTTGACCAACTGGCCCGCGCGCGACAGCTCCACAAATCCCACCACCGAGACGATCGAGGTGTTTTTCACCAGTTGAACGAGAAAGCCGACCGTGGGCGGAAGCGATATCCGGATCGCCTGCGGAATGATGACGTACCGGTATTGCTGCGTTCGCGTCAGTGCGAGCGACGACGATGCCTCCCATTGTTGGAACGGCACGGATTCGATCGAACCGCGCCAGATCTCCGCGAGATACGCCGAAACATAAATTGCCAGCGATGCAGAAGCTGCAAAGAACGCAGGCAACTCGATTCCAAACAGCGAGAGGCCGTAGTAGCTCATGAACAACACCATGAGCACCGGGATCGACTGGATGACGAGGATGTAAGCTCGCGCAGCCCGCGAAAGAAAATGGCTCTGCGACAGCCGCATGATCGCCAGCGCGCCCCCGCCAAGGCTGCCAATCGCGAAGGCGACCGCGGTCAGCAGCAGCGTCCATCCGGCCGCGCGCAGGATGAACAGGAACTCGGGCCAGCCGAATGTCGTCATCGGCGTGCGCCCCCCTTCGTCTCTATGCGCGCCAGCCCGGATGTCTGTGGAAAGAACTTTCGTCCGAGCCAGAACAACAGCGCCTTCAAGGACAAAGCCAGCAACAGATAGGTACAGGTCACGATGATGTAGGTCTCGAAACTGCGAAACGTCCGCTGCTCGATGATAGCTGCCGCGCCCGATAGTTCGGGCACCGAAATGAACGAGCAGATGCTCGATGCAAGCAGCATCAAGACGAACTGGCTCGACAAGGCCGGCCATACGCGCGCGAAGGCCGGCTTGAGCACGATGTATCGAAACACCTGGAGCCGCGTCAACGCGAGCGACAGTCCGGCTTCGGTCTGCGACTTGTGGATCGAATCGACACCGGCCCTGATGATCTCGGTCGAATAGGCGGCGAGGTTGAGCGTCATCGCCAGAAGTGCAGCCTCGGTTCCCGCCATGCGAAACCCTAGCAGCGGCAGGCCAAAGAAGATCATGAAGAGCTGCACGAGAAATGGCGTGTTGCGCATGATCTCGACATAGGCATCGACCAGCGCGCCGGCCCAGCGGCCCGCAAGGCTCTTGAACCCCACGAGCAGGATCGCCAGCGCCGAGCCGAGAATGATCGCTCCGGCCGAAAGCCCGATAGTCAGCAATATCCCGTGCAGGATCAGGTCGAGTTCGGCAATTACCGGTTCGAACTGCAATTGGATACGCATGGCGCGCGGCTTTCGATCAGGAGCGCCTTGGGAAGCTCATTGCCCCTCACGCGCGTTGTCCCAGAGATTGGTTCAGAATGTCGGGAGCTCCGGCAGCGGCGAGCCGACCCATTTGCGTGCGATGGCGTCGAGTTCGCCGCTCTGCTTGATGAAATAGATCGCGTTGTTGAGCCATTGATGCAGCTCGAACGCGTCCTTGCGCACGGTCATCGAATTTGGCTGTTTGCCAAAGACGAATTTCAGCTCCGTCTCGGTATCGCCCTTCGCCTTGATGGCGGCGTTGGATTGCGCATCCGGACCGGCGATGGCATCCACTTGACCGGAAAACAGCGCCTGCATTGTGGTCGAATCGTCTTCGAAGCGCAGGATCTTGAGGCCGAGATCCTTTTCGCGTTTGACGAATTCGATCTCGATACTCGAGCCGCGATTGACGCCGACCGTCATGCCCTTCAAATCCTCCCAGGATTTGATAGCCTTGCTCTTCTTCGCATAAATGCCGACCTGGAATGCGCTGTAGGGAATACTGAACATCACCGCGCGCGCGCGCTCCGGCGTTGGGGCGAGCGTCGCGATCAGGAAATCGACCTTGCCGGCTTCCGAAGCCGGAATGCGTGCCGGCGGCGTCAATTGAACGATCTCGACCGGCACGCCGAGATACTTGCCGACCAATGCGGTGACATCGGCGTCGTAGCCGATCGCGGTTCCCTGGGCGTCGACCGAACCGTAGGGGGGCGCGCCGATCAGCACGCCGATTTTGACCTTGCCGCGCTTGACGATATCAGCAACGGTCTGGGCCGATGCTGGCACCGCGGCCAGAGTGCTGGCCGCAAGTGCGAGCGCAATACCGGCCAAAGCTGTCTTCTGTAAAAAATTCATCGGTCGTCTCCTCGCGTTGCTTTGTTCGTTCCTTTGGAATCGGCCAGCGTCAGCGTGTTACGCCTCGCGCGCAGCACGCGCTCCATGTGGAGCAATTGATTGGGTTGGGATGGCCCGGAACGTTCGGCCCAAGGCAGTTCACGGCGTGATGGACCGGCGTTCTCCCGAGTCCCTTGATGTCCTGCAAATCCTGCATGATCAGATGGCGGCCGGACCTTGGCGTGCAATCGGCCAGCAATTCCTCGACACGATCGCAGGCAAGCCTGAACAGATCGACGCGATTGCGTCGCTGCGCCACAGCCTCACCCGCCGGATCGGTCGATTTCAACTGGCTATTGCGGCTTGCCATCGCAAATCCCCTCCCGAGCGGGCTCGTTCGGCGGCCCTGCTTTGCCTGAAGATTAAACATGTTGTGATATTTTACAAGTGAGATTATGTTTTCTCGGTCGCGCCCCGCGCGTGACGAACGAAAAGACGCGCGCCACTGCTCTCGCGGGAAGGCGTGGAACCCGCAAGGGAGGCCGGTTTGAAGATCGTGTTTCACGGCGGCAACGCCGCCAACTTCCGCCAAGGCTTCGAGGCGTTCTTGAGCGAGCCTCACGAGATCATCGACGTCGGCGATACGCTCGACGGATTGGGCGAAAAGGAGCACTTCGCGACAGCGGACATCATCGTCGGCGTCAAGCTCGGAACGTCGGAACCGATTCCGGGCAAGCTCAAGCTCTATCACGCGCCGGCCGCCGGCACTGATGCGATCGACCGGTCGCGCCTTCCTTCGGGTTCCACACTATGCAATTGCTTCGGGCACGAGCACGCCATTGCCGAATATGTGATGACGGCTTTGCTTCTGCGTCACGTGCCGATACCGGACGCGGATGCCAAATTGCGCAAGGGTGATTGGGCCTACTGGGCGGGCCGTCCGGGCGCACTGCGCACGGAGCTTGGAAGCCAGACGATTGGACTCTTGGGCTTTGGTCACATCGGAAAGGCGATCGCCGCCAGGGCAAAAGCCTTCGGGATGCGGGTCGTGGTGGCGAACCGTTCGCCGGTGCCGTGTTCGGAACTGGTTGACGAGAGCTATGGCCTTGGTCAATTGCAACCTTTCATGGGCAGTGCTGACGCGATCGTCGTTTCGCTTCCTCTCTTGGCCGAAACCGAGGGCATTGTAGGTGCTCCGGAGATCGCCGCGATGCGGCCCGATGCAGTGATCCTCAACGTCGGCCGCGGTCCCGTTATCGATGAACAGTCCCTGTTCGACGCACTGTCCGGAAACCGGATCGGCGGAGCCATCATTGACACCTGGTATAATTATCCGGCGCCGGACAAACCGGAGAGCCAGCCCGGCACGCTCGCCTTCAACGAGCTGACCAACCTCGTCATGACGCCACATATGAGCGGCTGGACAGCGGGTACGGTGAGGCGGCGGCAAGCGACGATCGCCGCAAACATCGACCGCCTGTCGCGGAACGAGCCGCTTGCGAACGTGGTTTCCTGACCATCCCGCACGCTGTTTGGAATTCCCGGCGCCCGTGATCAGGCGCGAAGGGCCAGCACTTCTGGATCGAGCGTCGGCACGCTGAAGCGTTCAGTAGCCGAAGGCTCGGGGAAGCACCGTGGTGATGCCGGGGACGAAGGCTATTACCAGCAGGCAGAGAAACAGGATACCGAGATATTTCATCACCGGCTTCACCGTTTCCTCCAGCTTGACGCCTCCGATGAGGCAGGAGCCGTAGAGACCGAGCCCGAGCGGCGGCGCGAACAAGCCGATCCCCATGCCGATCACCAGGATGATGCCGTAATGCAGAGGGTCGATGCCGAGTTGCCGGGCGACGGGCATCAGCAGCGGACCGAAGATGATCAACGCCGCCGCACCTTCCAATACCGAGCCCATAAATATGAGGATCAGGACGGACAGCAGCAGAAATACCCAGGTGCCGCGCGCTGAAGACAGCTCAACCATGAAATCGGCGACGGCGTGGGGGATCTGCTGGAGCGTCAATACGTAGGCCAGACTTTGCGCCGCCGCGACGATGAACAGAACCATGCCCGAGCGAACGGCGGCTTTGCCGATGACCTGGCTTGCCGTCTTCCACGTCATTTCCCGGAACATGACGGCTCCGACGACGAGCGCGTAGAGGACGGCAAAGGCCGAGATTTCAGTCGCGGTGGCAAACCCGGAGCGATAGCCTCCGAAGATCAAAACGATCAAGCCGACCGCGGCAAGCGCACTACCGAACAGGCCCTTGAGAGGCGCCTCGGTCTCAGCAGGATCGGGCGCGGATGCCCTGCTCCCGAAAGCAATCGCCGCAACAATAAGCGCAGCCGCCATCAGTGCCGAGGGAAGCAAGCCGGCGACGAACAAGCCGCCGATCGATAGGTTGGCGACGAAGCCAAGGATGATCAGATTGACGCAGGGCGGGATCGTTTCGGCCATCACCGCCGAAGCGGCCAGCAGCGCGACGGCATCGCCCGGCTTCTGACCCGACTTGCGGGCCGCAGGAATCAGGACGGACCCGACGGCTGCGACATCGGCCATCTTCGATCCGGAGATGCCGGAAAAGATCACCATGCTCAGGACCATTACGACATCCAGCCCTCCCCGCATCCGCCCGACGCCCTGCCGTAGCAGGGTGATGAGACGGACAGACATGCCGTTCGCCTCCATCAGATATCCGACGAGGATGAAGAAGGGCACGGCGAGCAGCACGAAATTATCGATGCCTCGCGCCATCTGCTGCGCAAATATCTCGCCGGGGAGCATGTCGCCACCCCAGATGAAGACGAGAGCCGTCAGGGCGAGAACGAAACCGATGGGGACGCTGGCGACGAGAGCAACCACGAATGCGATGAGCATTGCCACGGGCAAGCCCGGAAGCGTGGCGGGGGAGAACCATGACCAGGCGCTCCAAACCGCGGCGATCAGCCCCAATGCCGCGACGCTCGAGAGAATATGCCGGAATTTGTGCCGCAGCGCCTGGTCGAATGCGAAGATGGTCATGGCTGCCGCCGACAAACTGATCGGGGCAAAGAACAATATTTGGGGAATCCCCGCACCGACAGTCTGCTCAGCCGTCTCGCGCGTCAGCGTGAAGGCATTCCAGCACAGCGCTCCCGCAACGACCACGACTATTACGGCTACCAGGCAATCCACCTGTCGCCGAAGTCTTGGCGACAAACGATCGACGAAGAAGGTGACGCCGGCATTTTCACCGTGGGCCAATGCGGCAGCCGCGCCGAAGAAACTCAACGACAGCAGCAACGCACGGGCAATGTCGTCGCCCCAGACAACGGGCGCGTCGAACAGATGACGCCCGAGCACCGCCCCCACCACGACCATGAGGTCGGCAACGAGCGCCAGACCAGCAATGATCTCGATAAGTGAAACGATCCTTGGAATCACACCATGATGTTCGGGACTGAACGTCCGTCCGTCCAACCCGACGCTCGGCGATGCCTGTGCCATGGCCGTCAGGCCTTTTCGGTCTGGCGAACGGCCTCCAGCAGCGCCTTCGCTCCGGGCGTTTGCTGCGCGAACTTGTCCCAAAGCGGTTGCATGCGCTTGCGGAAGCCTTCCCGATCGCAATCGCGGACGGTCACGCCCTTCTGCTTGAGCTGGTCGATGGCCTCCTGTTCGACCTGCGCCGCCCGGGTGAACTGGTCTTTCGCGGTTTCCTGGATCGCCCGCAACAATCCGTCGCGCAGGTTGGCGGGCAGTTTCTGCAACGTCTTGTCGCTGACGAAAGCACCGACCGGCGTATGAATATGCCGCGTCAACGTGAAATGTTTTGCCGTTTCGTAGAATTTGGCCGAGAGCATGGTCGGCGCATCGTGCTCCAGTCCATCGATCACGCCGGCTTGCAGACCAGTATAGACCTCGCCAAATGCCATCGGCGTGGCAGCGGCTCCCATGAGGCGCACGGTCTCGGTCACGACAGGGCTGGGCAGCGACCGGATCTTCCGCCCTGTCAAACCGGCGGCATCGGTGAAGGGAAACTTTGTGATGAAATTGCGCGCAGCAATGTTGCGGCTCCAAGCCGGGAAATGCGCCCCAGCCTTCAGCACCAGCAGCTTTTCCAGTTCCGTTGCGGCGGGCGTCGCAGTCGCCCGTTGCAGATGCTCGAAATCCTGAAACAGATATCCAAGATCGAACACGCCGAACTCGGGGACGATATTGGTCCAGATCGAGGTACCGACGATCATTGCATCAACCACGCCAAGCTTGACCTGATTGACGACATCGGCCTCCTGGCCAAGCTGATTGTCCGGGAAGAACTGAGGCGTCAGCTGGCCGTCGGTTGCGGCCTTCAGCCGGGGCACGAAGAGATCGTACCAGATGCGCGCTGTCGAAAATTGCGGGTCATTCGGATAAGACGTCGAAATGCGCAGCGATGTGGCGGCTTGGGCCTTTCCGATCAGAGCCGGCGCGGCGACAAGCGAAGCCGCACCAGCAAGAAGCGCACGGCGGGACAGACGAAATGACGGCATGGTTTCCTCCCTTGATTGTTTTTTGACGCTCGACCGACTTTGTGACGGCACGAGCCCAGGCATGTTGCAAATCGCTTCAGAACATCAATTGCACCTTCATGGATCTCGATCGGTCGCTGGCAAGTTCGAACGCGTCGACCGCAGCGTCGAACGGCAGCGATGCGGATATCAGCGGCTTCACGTCGATCAGGCCTTCGCCCATCAAACGCAGCGCGAGTTCGAATTCAGGATCGAAGCGAAACGTGCCGCGCAACTGCAATTCCTTCGCAACGATGGTGTTCACCGGAAGGGTCATCTCGCCGCCGAGCCCGAGTTGCACGATGATTCCGCCAGGACGCATGAGATCGAGTGCGGACCGCAGCGCCGCCTGATTGCCGGAGGCCTCGAACAGGACGTCGAACACGCCCTTGCCGGCGCGATAGGGATCGAGGGATGACGTTTCCGTCGCACTATTGACGGTACGGCTCGCTCCGAGTTTGCGCGCCACAGCGAGCGGCGCGTCGGAGATATCAGTGACGACCACCTCCGCAGCACCGCCGTAGCGCGCCACGACGACCATCAACGCGCCAATCGGACCGCAGCCGGTCACCAGGACCTGCTTTCCGAGCAGCGGACCCGCCTGTTTTCCGGCATGCAGGCAAACGGCGAGCGGCTCGGCCATCGCGGCTTCGCCGACCGAAAGCGAATCGGCGATCGGTAAAGCCTGCGACGCATCGACCGTGACGTTTTCGCGAAAGCCTCCCTGCACGTGCGGCATGCGCATGGCGCTGCCCATGAAGCGCATGTCCAGGCATTGATTCCGCATCCCTTCGCGGCAATGGAGGCAAACACCGCAGGGTTGACTCGGATTCACGGCTACCCGCATGCCGGGCTCAAGATGCGGTACATCGCTGCCGACCGCGGCGATCACGCCGGATATTTCGTGCCCAAGCGCCATCGGCTGCTGAATCCGGATCGTGCCGAGGCCGCCATGATGGTAGTAATGCAGGTCCGAGCCGCAGATGCCGCCGGCGGCGATCTTGACGCGCACTTCGCCGGCGACAGGCGCCGGATCGGGAAAGCTCTCGATACGCAGGTCTTTCGGAGCATGGATGACGACAGCTCGCATGAACTTGTTCCCCCTGACCCTTCGTTTGCGCCTACATCGCCGCTAACATTCCGCCGTCGACATAAATGATCTGGCCGTTGACGTAGTCGGACGCGCTTGATGCGAGGAACACCGCCGCGCCGACCAGTTCATCGGGGCGTCCCCAGCGCCTGGAGGGGATGCGCGACATCAGCCAGGCGTTGAACTCCGGGTTCTTCACCAGGGCCTCATTCATGTCGGTGAGCATGTAGCCGGGCCCGATGGCGTTGGCCTGGATGCCGCTCGCCGCCCATTCGACCGCCATCGAACGCGTCAGGTTCTTGATGCCGCCCTTCGCCGCCGTATAGGGCCCGACCGTCGGTCGCGCCAATTCGCTCGCCAGCGATCCGATGTTGACGATCTTGCCGCGCTGGCGCGGCATCATCCGTTTCGCCGCTTCACGGCCGACGACGAAGGCGCTGGTGAGGTTGGTCTCGATCACCTTGCGCCATTCGGCGGAAGAGAATTCGACCAGCGGCTTGCGCACCTGAATGCCGGCATTGTTGACGAGGATATCGATTTCGATTCCATCAGCGTCGAAGCGCGCAAACGCCTCGACGATTCCGGCTTCATCGGTCACGTCAAAGGCCGAACCCTCGACCGCGTATCCGGCTGCGCGTATTTCTGCCACCGTGGCTTCGACGCGAGCCGGATCGACGCCGTTGACGATCAATCGCGCGCCAGCCGTTGCCAGCCCCTCGGCGATGGCGCGGCCGAGACCGCGCGAGGAACCGGTGACGAGCGCGGTCTTTCCGGTGAGGTCGAACAGAGAATTGGCCATGGCCTGCTCCTCACGCATCCGTGCGGCGCACGGTCAGATCGGCGCGATCATAGACGGCGGGCAGCAGCTCGACGCCAAGGCCCGGCCCTTCCATTGGATAGACGTAGCCGTCCTTGATCACGGGCATGGTGGTGACCAGTTCCTTGTACCAACCAGTGTAGAAGGCGCGGACCGATTCCTGTATCAGCGTGTTCGGTTGGCTGAAGGACATGTGGATCGCAGCGATGAAGCCGACCGGGCCGATGCAGTCATGCGGCGCGAAGGGCCGATGATAGGTCTCGGCCATCGCGGCAATCTTGCGTCCTTCGGTGAGGCCGCCGGTCCAGCAAAGATCCGCCATCACTACGTGCATGGCATCGCGATCGAGCATGTCCTTGTATGGGAACCGTGAACCCAACGTCTCGCTGGCGCAGACCGGCACTGTCGTCGAGCGGGCATACTCGGCCAGCGCCTGCGGCGAGTTCATGCGGATCGGATCTTCGTACCAGGTCGGCTGAAACTGCTCGACCGCGCGAGCGATCTTGATGGCGGCCGGCAGATTCCACAGCGAATGGAGCTCGACCATGATCTCCATCTTGTCGCCGACAGCCTTGCGTATCTTTTCAAAAGGCTCGATCGCCTTCTTCATCTGCTCGGCGTTGATATAGAGCCCCTGATTTTCGATCGCGGGCGGATCGAAAGGCCAGATCTTCATTGCGCTGATGCCGCTTTCCAACAGACTTTCGGCCAGCCCGTCGGCACGGTTCATGAAGCCGTCCAGATCCTCATATGGCCCGTTACGATCCTGGAAATTCCAGTTGGAGACCGGCTTGATATTGTTGGAGCGAACGTAGCGATAGCCGGCACAGGTGTTATAGATGCGCTGCTTGTCGCGGCAGAGGCCGCCGAGCATCTGATGGACCGGCTGGTTGCAAACCTTGCCGAAAATGTCCCACAGCGCGATGTCGACGGCGGAGGCCGCCCGGTATTCGACCCCGGTCGATGACTGCGCCATCGGCAGGTTCAACATCTCCTTGTGGATTGCCTCGATATGGAGCGGGTTGCGGCCAAGCAGGCGCACACAAAGTGTGTCGTGGATATGGGACGCGACCGCCCCAGCGCCGTAGAAGGTCTCGCCAAGGCCAATGATTCCGGCATCGGTGTGTACGCGAACCCACAGCACGTTGGCGAATTCTTCGGTGCGAAGGGTCTCGATCGAAATGATCTTCACCGCAGGTATCCTCCCATCAGACTAGTCCTCGCGCGCCGGCAAACCGGGGCAGAGGACTCTTATTCGCTGAAGCAAAGCGGCCGATTTCCCGACCGTCATCCGTCGAACGTTAACGGAGTTTGTAATATATCACAACATGTTTTAATGTTGCCTGTAAGGTAGGCCAGCTGGCGAGAGATTCGGACGGAGAAAACGGGATGGCGAAGCGCAAAGGCACCCTCGAAGTGGTGCGTCCCGACGCAAGCGGCACGCCGAACCGGCGAAATCGCGTCAACTTCTTCGAACTCGCCTATCAGCGCATCGAGGACCTGCTGGTCAATTGCGAGCTGAAGCCCGGGCGGTCACTCACCGTTCAGGAACTCCAGACCATCACCGGTTTCGGCCGCACGCCAGTGCATAACGCCGTCAACCGGCTCGCCGCCGACACGCTGATTATCATACGACCGCGCCACGGCTTGCAAATTGCGCCGATTGATCTGGCCCGCGAGCGCATGTTGCTGGGCCTCAGACGGGACATCGAACGCACGGTCGTCAAACTCGCTGCCGAGCGCGCCAGCCTTTCCCATCGCAACCAGATGCTCCACATGGAGCGTGTGCTGAGAGAGAAACGCAGCTCCCTGACGCTCGCGGAATTCAACAACCTCGATCGCCGCATCGACACGTTGATCCTAGCGGCGGCCGGCGAGCCGTTCCTCGAACATACGCTCAGGCCGCTGCACACGCTCTATCGCCGGATCGGCTTCATCCACCATCGCTACATGCCCGGCCAGGCTGACCTGGGCGGCACGGTCGATCACCATCTCGCGGTTCTCAACCACACCGCCAACCGACATGTCGATCGCGCCGTCGCGGCCAGCGACGCTTTGATAGCTTTCGTCGACACGATGTTCGATGCGATGGAGACCGGCATCGACCCCAGCCTGCTCGATTGCAGCATCGAACCGCTGTTCGGCGCCTAAGTCCGGTCACCTCGCTACCGTTCACGCAGTACAGGATCAAAGTGGAGAAACCGGGTCGCGGATGTGACCATCGGCGCAGACCGCCTGCGTTGACTTTTGTAATATATCACAATATTCTTTAAAAATGGCGATGCCGCGCGAACGACGGCACCTGATCAAAAAGATACCCGACGTCATGTGACCGATCGGGTGCGCAAACGGGAGGAATTCATGCCATCCAATAGGCACGTCTCGATGATTGTTGCGGCCGGAATCGCGCTCGCGCCTTTGCTCGGTCCATCCCTCGCCCAGGCTCAGTCGAAGGAAACGATCACTTTCGCCGGCGCCACCTTTGCTGAAGCAGGTCGCGGCGAGAAGCTTAAGGCCTGGGTCGAGAAGTTCAACAAGAGTCAGGACAAGATCGAGGTCCAGCCGATCGCAATTCCCTTCTCCACCCTCGCGAATACGGTCTTCACCCAGATGGGCGGCGGCGGCGGGCCCGACCTCGTGCGCTTCGATCAGATCGATTATTATGCGGCCGTGCCCGCCAACCGGCTTCTGGCGCTCGGCGACGCTATCAAGGACGCCGATTACAAGTTCACCGCGCCGGATAAATATCTGAAGGTCGGCGGAAAACGTTACGGCATCGCGTTCGAGACCAGCAATTATGTGCTGATCTACAACAAGTCGCTGGTCCCCGGCGGCAAACCGCCCGCGAATTTCGAGGAGTTTTTGGCCAGCGCCAAGGCGGCCACGGCCGACGGCAAATTTGGTTACGCGTTCCGCGCCACGATGGCCGAGCGCGCAGGATTTTGGCAGGACGTATGCAACTTCGTATTCGGCTTCGGCGGGCGTTGGAGCGACGAGGCAGGCAATCCGACGATCAACAGCGCCAAGGTCATCGAAGGCATCGCCGCCTACAAGAAGATGTACGACCTTGGCGCAACGCCGAAGGGCGCCGATGCTGCGACCTATCGCCGGATGTTCTGGGAAGGCAAGCTCGCCATGGAGGTCGACAATGGCGGCGTCGCCGCGATCTTCAATCAGCAGGCGCCAGACCTGCCGATGGCGGCCGCGCCCTCGCCGTTCCCGACCAGGGCGCAGGGCCTGATCCTGGCGCCACTGACGATCAATGCAAACACAAAACACAAAGATGCTGCGATCACCTTCATGAAATGGGTGCTTCAGCCGGAAAACCAGCGGGAACTCCAGGACATCATCGGCGCCAGCAGCGTCGCCACCACGGTGGAGCGTTCCACCGACGACATCGCCAAAAAGCCGTGGCTCAAGGTGTTTGACGACCAGACGCCGAACGCGGTGCCGCAACTGGTCATCGGCCTCGAGACCAAGACGCCGGACATCCAGCAGATCGTGCTCGAACAGGTCTTGAAGGTTCTGCAGGGCGGGATGGATCCGAAGAAGGCGATGGACGATGCCCAGCAGATGGTGACGACGCGCGTGCTCAAGAAGTGATCGCATCGCACGCGATGAGACGGCGTTGGCCGGTCGCAATCGGCAGGCCAATTTCGTGCTGTGAGAACAGACGTCGATAACGCTTCCTGCGATGAGCGACGCGCCCGGCCTCCGGGCGTGCCCCTCTTGCTGGAACAGCGAAAGCGGGATGCCAATGGCCGACGAACGCCTGCACGGGAGCGCCTGGACGCCTTATCTCTTCATGGCGCCGGCCGCGGCCTATCTGCTGTTCTTTCAGGGTTATCCGCTGATCGAGGAACTCTATCTGAGTTTCACGTCAACTTCGCTGCTCTCGCCGCGCGATCACACCTGGGTCGGGCTCGACAACTACCGCGACTTGCTCGCGACGAGCGATTTTCATCACGTACTCTGGATTACTGCGCTCTACACCGCGGCCTGCGTGGTGCTGTCGATCGGCCTCGGACTGCTCGCCGCCCTGCTGCTGGATGAATCATTTCCGGGGCGTGCAATCGCGCGCACGCTGGTGACGATCCCCTGGGCCGCTCCGCCGGTCGCCGTCGCTCTCGTCTACATCTGGATGTACAACGCCCAGTACGGCATCTTCAGCCGCACGCTGCGGGCGCTCGGAATAGCTTCAGGCACCGAAAACTGGCTCGACGATCCCTCTCTGGCTCTGCCCGCGATTCTGCTCACGACCGTCTGGCAAATCTTTCCCTTTGCCTCCGTCGTCATTCTGGCGGCACTCCAGGGGGTGTCGAAGGAACAACGGGAAGCGGCAGTCATCGACGGCGCCGATCGGTTGAGCGTGTTTGCTGCGGTGGTGTGGCCGACAATCCGGCCGACGGTTGCGCTTCTTGCCCTGTTCATCACGATCTGGTCGCTGCGCCGGTTCGATCTGATCTGGCTGATGACCCAGGGCGGCCCGATCGGCGCCACCAATACGCTTGTGATCGAACTTTATCGCCAGGCCTTCGTCTACCGCGATCTCGGGCGCGCTGCGGCGGTCGGCATGATCGGCCTTGGCACGGCATTGGCGACGACGCTGGTCTATTTCCGCTACACGCAGCGGGCCGAGCGCGCCCGGGGGAACGACTGATGGGAGCGCTTTCCTTGCGACAGGGCTTGCATCTCGCCGCCATCCTGGGGCTTCTCGGCGCCGCGGCTTTCCCGCTGTACTGGATGTTCGTCACATCGCTGACGCCATCGGCCGAACTGTTCGCCGATCGCGCGCGTCTACTGCCGACGCTTTCCGAGGCAGCGGCCTATCGCGAGGTTTTCCGCACCATTCCTGTCGCGACCTGGCTCATCAACAGCGCCATTGTCGCGACCGGGACGACGGTGCTGAGCATTGCGCTTGCCATTCTCCCGGCCTATGCGCTGTCGCGTTTCCGCTTCCGCGGCAAGGGCGTTTTCGGTTTCGCCCTCTTCGCCACGCAGATGCTGCCTGAAGCGATGCTGGTGGTGCCGCTCTACGGCATCTTCGCCCAGATATCGCTGCTGGACAGCCTGACCGGCCTCATCCTGGCGAACACGGCGTTCACGGTTCCCGTGATTACCTGGATTCTGAAGGGCGCCATCGACGGCATCCCGATCGAGGTCGAGGAGGCCGCGCGGATCGACGGCTGTTCGCGGATCGACATCGTTCTGGCCGTGGTGGTGCCGTTGGTGGCGCCAACGCTTGCCGCTGCATCGGTGATCGCGTTCTTCCACGGATGGAACGAATATGTCTTCGCCCAAACGCTGGTCAGCAGCGAGGCCTTGCGAACAGCGTCGGTCGGGCTCGCGGGATTCGTCGGCGAACTCTCGACGCCGGTGCATTCGGTCATGGCGGTGAGCGTGATCTACACCCTGCCGGCCGTGATCTTCTATCTTTTCGTCCAGCGCTACGTCGTCTCCGGCATGACCGCGGGCAGCGTCAAGGGCTGAGGCAGTTACATTAAACAAAGGCGATACTGATGGCCGCAATCGAACTCGTCCACATCACCAAGTCCTTCGGTCCCAAGACGGTGATCCAGGATATTTCTCTCGACGTGCAGGACGGCGAATTCCTGGTGCTGCTCGGTCCCTCCGGTTGCGGCAAGTCGACCCTGCTGCGGATGTTGGCCGGCCTGGAAACGGTCTCGGGCGGCGAAATTCGCCTGGGCGGTCGCCGGATCGATCAATTGCCGCCGAGTGACCGCGACATGGCCTTCGTCTTCCAGTCCTACGCGCTCTATCCACATATGACGGTCCGCCGCAATATCACGTTTCCGCTGATCATGCGGCGCTTCCGCTGGTGGTTCCACATTCCGCTCCTCGGAGGTCTCGGCAAGCGGCGGATCGAAAAACTGCCGGAGGTTAGCGACCGCGTCGACCGCACGGCGAAGATCCTTGGTCTCACGGATATGCTCGATAGTCATCCCCGCACGCTTTCAGGTGGGCAACGCCAGCGCGTCGCTTTGGGCCGCGCGATGGTGCGTGAACCGGAAGTGTTTCTCATGGACGAACCGCTGTCCAATCTCGACGCCAAACTGCGCACCACCATGCGGGCAGAGATCACCAAACTGCATCGGGAGGTCGGCGGAACCTTCGTCTATGTCACCCACGACCAGGTCGAGGCGATGACGATGGGCACCCGGATCGCACTGATGCGCGACGGCGTCGTTCAGCAATACGGAACGCCGCGGGAGTTCTATCAGAACCCGACCAATACGTATGTAGCCCGATTCATCGGCACGCCACCGATGAATCTGATTCATGCGACCGCAGGCAACGGCGCCCTGCAGGTGGGCCAAACCCGGCTGGCCGCTCCGACGCATCTCGCCGCAGTTACCGCGGGATCCGACCGGCCCGTGCTGCTCGGCCTGCGTCCTAACGCCATCGAACCCGTAGGACAGGGCGGAGCGGAAATCCTGGCGGGTCGTATCACGCTGGTCGAACATGTCGGGGCGGATACCATCCTCGGCGTGCGGCTCGATGGTGCGGTAACGGCGCACGATGACGAAGGAGCTCCAAGCAGCGACGTGATGGTGACCGTGCCCGGCTATTCACTGCTCGCACTCGGCGACACAGTCGGGCTGCGCACTACGCTCGACGATGCCGTGTTGTTTTCGCCGGAGACCGGTCAGCGTCTTTAGTCGTGGCAAGCTCTCGCGCACTTCCGGACGGCGCAAATTCGCGGCTTGCCGAAGGAGATTACTCCCTCACCAGACATCGGTCCGCCGCAAACTAACTGCAGCGGATTCAGTTCAGCCTGCTTCCGTTGGTTGTTGCTAGATTTTCTTTGATCTCTCGGTGCACACATCGTGCACACGCCGCCCTCTAACCATTTGAAAAACTTGAACTCTCGCTCCAATCCATCATGAGGAAGCTTAAGCTAGGTCCAGCCAGCGAAAGCTAGCTAGATCAAGTTTCACGCATCTCAGCGGCCACTTTGCGCCAAAGCAGTCGTTAGCGCTACGTCGGCTTTTGACCGATCGTGTTGCAAAAGTCGGCTGGGAGGAGCCGGAGTGTTTCAACACAGAAACTTTCGGCGTTTGCCGACGGACTTTAGGAACGGCGGGCAAGCCTGCAGCATTTTGATGTGGCAAGCCGAATGCCGGTGAGCCGAAGGAGCATGATCCGGAAACTTCGAGAGTCAGTTACGAGAAGTAGCGCGAACAAAAACGGATGCAGGATGTACAATCGTAGCGACCTCTGCAGAACGAACGCACTATGACTCCCTTGCTTACTGGCCTACGCTCCTCAAGCCCCAAAGGCTCACGTGTCCCCAAGGCATCAGAAAACCGGTTACCATAACGGTACCAGAGGAACGGTACCGTGAGCGAACCTCATCCGTCTGCGCGAATTGCTGCACTCAGATCAAACTGACCGAATTGCTCGCCGCGCCTCTGATCGCTGAGACCCCCGCACGAGACTCAGCTTGCGGTCGTCTGCCGTGCTCCCTTCTTGCCGCGCATGCTGCACGTAAGTGCAGCCATCAATGCTCGCTGAAGCGGTCCAGGACGTTCTTGGTGATCCGTTCGGTGTAGAAATCTCGATCGATGAGACCGCTCACCCATTCACAGGTGCCCGCTGTAAACACTTCGCCTGTACCGCGACTGAAGTGAACGATCATTCCGCTTCCGCGCTTGTGTCGTTCCAGACTGTCTTGCGTCGGAGCACCAAGTAGCGAGTTCCGGAATTGAGCGTCGCCGTCTCCGAGCACTAGCGAGTTCTCAAATTCCGGCAGCCCGCTTTCCGCCAGCGTTGCAAATCCCATCGCGAGAATGGCGGTTCCAGGTGGCGCGCTATCTTCATAAGTCGGCACCGGGACGCCATCCTTGAAGACATATTCTAATCCGTCCATTTCGAAGCCGAAAATATTCGACTCGTCCCCGAACATGTCGGCGTAACCCAATCCGGTACCGGCAAACGCCCAATGCTCGGGGCGAAACACATTGAATCCTCTTGCGGCGCGGCGCGCCATTCCGCCGAATGCTGCATAAATTCCGCGGAGCGCATTCACGCCGAACGTCTTGGCGCCGGGATGATTGACCACTGGATCTTCCCAGGCGCTCGTCATCGTCGGCGAACCTGCATGAGGATCCAGCCTCCTTGCATCGTATTTGTAAGCTATCTGGACGTTGCTGGTCCGATCCAGCCTGATCTGCCAGAGAAAATTTCCTGCAAACCTTGCGACCCGCCCTCCGCGTTCGACATACGCATCGACCCCATCGCGCATCTCGCGCGACCAGTATTCGTCATGCCCGACGAACACCGTGCAAGGATAGCCATTCAACAAGGATGGATCGTCGTGAAGTTCATCCTGTACGAAAATATCGAAGCGGTAGCCGTGCAGCTCGGCCCATTGCAGAAAGGGCCTCTCGTAAGACGCCCAGCCCGCGATCGAATAGTACCTGGTGAAGCCGTTGATGAATGCCCATTCGATGCTCTCATATCGTGCGGGTCCCGGCTTGCGCGATCTTGTTGCATTTACGGCGCGTGGTGCTCCGTTGGGCAACCATACCTGTCCTCGCGCCCAAGGCCGAAGTGCGGACAAATGTGCCGATCGGCCTCTGGGCAAGGCAGGGTTGGTTCCATAATAATGATTGGCCCCTCCCCAGTCGTTGTAGGCACTCCATGTGGACGTCGCCGCGACGAGCGCAATTGTGCCGGGCGTTCGATCCCGCGAGCGGCAAACGAACAGATGATGCCCGATCACGCCACGTTGCGGCGAGGTCTCGTCGCGAATCTCAACCAGGTATCCGCCCGAAGCGATGTCATCCGGAATCGACCAGGTCAGGAATGGCGGCCAACCGCATCCGACCTCATAACACCGGTCCGGCACAGCAAGGAACTGCGCCTCTTTAATGCCGGAGCTATAGATGACTGTCCCGTCTCCCGGGTCGCGGAGAATCGTGAGCGATACCTTCGCAACCGTCGATGACACAAACAGCGTAACGCAGTCTCCCGGCCGGTAGGCTCTGCGGTCCGAGTAGCACCATGCAGCGCTCTCGCCGTCGGGTGAGGGAATCTCGACCCAGGTTTCCCGCGCGCCGCGCCGCGGCCCCGAAATCACGGACGCGAGCCGATTTCCGCCGGGTCGTTCACCGCGCGCATCGTCAAGTTCAAGGGGGCTATCTGCCATGGTTCATTCTCTCGAATTGCGCGGACACGGCTACCGGAACCGATCCCGACGACCATCAGCGATAAATCGGCGTTAAACTGTCATCCATCGGGTAAAATGGTCGCGCGCACACGCTCCAGGGAAGCTTACGCAGATCGGCTCTGCCTGCACCGGGCGTATCGAGCGCAAAACTGGCCGGCGCCCATGCGTAAGATTGCCGATAATTCATCGGGTTCTTGACCACCACGAACCGGAATTGCCTGACATCGATCCCTGCGGCGGCGTATTGCTCGTCGGCATATTCGTAAGCCGAGCGACTGGTGACAAGTATGGTGATATTGCCGACACGGATCACGGCCGATGGCCCGGTGGTTGATGTGATGCCCGACATCAAGCCTCCCGCATAGACAAATTCGCCGCCGCCGAAACGAACCACTTTGGCCGTCACCGCAACGGGGTCACCGAACCGGGTCTCGATCTTGTTGCCGATCAGGCACCGAATCGTGGCCCCCGGTCCGGCCAGCGTTGCCTCCGCTACGACATCAGGATCGACGATCTGCAAAAGCACGGGCTCCGACACATCGCACGATAGAAAATAATGAAGCATCGTGGCGCTGTCACCCGATGCGCCGGCTCCAACCGCATCCGACATCTCGCTCAAGATAACGGGACTTCCTTCCACATTCTCGCTCAATTCCAGCGCACGCTGCGGAGCATAGACCACCGGTTCGAACGCGCTGCGCAAGCTCCAAGCCGTCTCGCAAAGCCCGTTCAACAGATCGTCGCCCGTGTCTTCCGTATCATCCGTCACAAGTACAAACGCTGTTCCGCCCTCCACTCTCTCGGCCCAGGGAGTGCTTGGGAAGTAGCTCGCCGACAGCACTCCCGGCAGTGCTTCGATCGCCCTGGCCATCTTGAAAAGCTCACGCATGGGCGTCTTCAGGCGGGTACCGGCCGTAGTGGGAGACACCAGCATTGCGAGCTTCTTCATCCGTGTCCTCAGGACACCCGGCTTCGATACTGCTTTCACGAGAAGCTGTGCGCCGCGGACCCCGGTCTCGAAAGGGTCGTCGTGCGGATAGTGCTGATATCCGACAATGGCGTCGCAAAGAGAAACCATACGAGGCGTAACGTGGGCGTGGAGGTCCAATGTGATCACAATGGGAATTGATCCGGACATGCTCCGTATGTCGGCCAAAAGCGCCAGTTCGCTATCTTCGTCGTTTTCCGTCACCATCGCGCCATGCAGAGCGAGAAATATGCCGTCGACGCGCTGACCATTGAGGCGACGCAAGAGGCGAGAACGCAGTTCGTCGATGCACGCCGTGGTGACCCGACCGCCCGCGCCACCATGGGTTGCGATGAGAGGCACCACCTCGGCTCCCGCTGCCGCGAGAACCTTCAACGCTCCGGAAACCTCAACGTCACCATCCGCAAGCTTTTCGACAAGCTCCGCTCCTTCGAACAGGTAGTTATTACTAAAATCCTCGATATGTGTCCTTCCGAGCGCGAAGGTATTTCCTTCGAACAGAAGTGCGCCAACGGCAATTCTCATTTGTGAGATCTCTCTTGGTTACGCGTTCGTTCGCGCAGGTGGCCTACAATTCCGCTCGAGAAAAAGTAGACAGAAAGAACGAACAGCACGCCGAGCCAGAGCAACCACCGATCAGGCGAAAGCAAGCGGCCGAGCAGCGGCACTGACGCGGAGAATTGCTCTGCGGACAGAAGGAGATCTCGAAGATAGTTCTGTGCGACCAGAAACACGACGGAGCCGATCACCGAACCATAAATTGTTCCGACGCCACCGATCATCGTGATCAGCACAACGTCGATCATAATCTCGAAACTCAACGTCGTCTCGGGGCCATTGTAACGAAGCCAGATTGCCAACATTGCCCCCGCCACAGTGGCGAACACTGCTGACAACAGTGCTGCGACAGCTCGATAGAGCAGAACGCGATAGCCGATGGCCTCCGCACGGAACTCATTTTCCCGTATCGCCTGCAGCACACGGCCGAATGGCGAGTTCACGATGCGCAGAATAGTCAGGAAGCACAGCGTGCAGGTTGCAAACAGTAGGTAATAGCAAGCGAGCTGTCCATTGAAGCCCGCAGCGCTGCCGGAAAACGGATAGTCAAAATATTTGAAAGCCGCCGAAAGCTGTTGAGGAAGCCTGAACGTGATCCCGTCCTCCCCGCCAGTGAAATCGGAAAGCTGCGCTGCCAAGGTCTGGAACGCTGCGGCGACCGCGAGCGTGATCATCGAAAAGAACACCGCGCGGATCCGAAGGGAGAAGATTGCGATGATCCCCGCAATCAAGCAGGAGACCAGAAGCGCGATGGCCAATCCAACCAGAAGCGCCGTCCAGGTCGGCCCCATCCAGGATGACGCGATCGCGATTCCATAAGCGCCGATACCGAAATACATCGTGTGGGCAAAGCTGATGATTCCGGTGTACCCGAGCAGGATATCAAAACTTGCCACCAGCACAATGAACACCATGATCTTCACTGCGACGCTCAGTGCCTGAAGGGTCGGGAAGACATAGGGAGCAGTCAGGAGCCCCACAAAGATCAGGGCCAGGATGACGGCAAGAAGCGTGCTACGCGGCGGATCACAGGACAGGATTCTCGAGAACATCTGCTCAACCCTGCCCTCGGCTACTTGCGACCGGAAAAAGACCTTGCGGTCGCCAGATCAGGATCAGGACCATCACGCCTATATTGGCGAATTGCGATGCGATCGGGAAAAGGAAGCCGACGTAGTTGGTCGAAAGGCCGATCAACACCGCACCGGTGAGCGCGCCAGGCACAGATCCGAGGCCACCGATGATGATGACGATAAAGATCAGAATGTTGAGCTGCGCACCCATCTCGGCGGTGATATTCTGCTGAAACAGGCCCCACATCAGTCCTCCAAAGCCGGCGAGCGCGCTGCCGGCGACAAAGACGATGACAAACAGCGTGCTGATCCTGTAACCGAATGACTCCACCATTTCGCGATCTTGGACACCTGCTCGAATCAGGAGACCGATCTTGGTCCGTGAGAACGTCCACGCCATCGCGCCAAAGACGATGGCGCCAAGCACGATCGCGGCCAGGCGGTATTTTTCGGCCGAGACACCGGCAATCGACAGCGACCCCCGCCAACTCTCAGGCAGGTTTAGAGATCTCTGGGCCGAGCCCCATATGACCTTGTTCAATTCGATGCCGATGATGAGCCCGCCGGTGGTGACAAGAATTTGCTTCAGATGATCTCCGTAGACGGTCTTGACGATCAGCCGCTCGAAGCACCAACCGGCTATTCCCGCAACGACCATGCTCGCAATCGCAGCGACAAGGAGTATGACCGCGTCGCTCCAGAATCCGCCGCCCGCGCCCGCCGCGTACAGGTAACCCAGCAACGTGCTCGCAACGAATGCGCCAATAGCGATGAATATCCCGTGACCGAAATTGAGCACGTCCATCAGTCCGAACACCAGCGTCAGGCCGGAGGCGGCCAGAAACAGGATCATCCCCATCGCAAGCCCCGCAATAGTCAACGTAAGCCATGTCGCGGGCGATCCGATCAACGCTAACGAGATTAGGGCGATCGCGATCACGATGGCCAAGGGTTTCCAATCCATTCGCTCGTTCACAGCGAGAGGCCGAGAAGCGAACGCTTGAGACTGTCATCGCCGGCAAACGCTTTCATGCTCCCCTCATGCACAATACGCCCGTTGTCCATCACTGCTACGGTGTCGCCGAGTCGCTCCGCCAATTGTACATTCTGCTCGACCATGAGTATCGTCGTCCCGCTTCCTTTAAGATCCTCGAAGGCCTCAACCAAGTTTTCAAGGATGGACGGGGCAAGCCCTTTGGTGGGTTCGTCGATCAGGAGTAGATCCCGCGGCTCGACCATCGCACGCGCGATCGCAAGCATTTGCTTTTGCCCACCGGACAACTTCCCTGCCGGATAGGACCAGAACTTCTCGATCGCAGGAAAAAAACGAAAGATCTTTCGCAGGCGTGCGGCGTCGATGTCTTCAACCCCGCGCGCCGACCGCGCCGCTATAACCATGTTCTGCGCCACCGAGAGATCCGAAAAAATACCCATGGTTTCGGGAACGTAGGCGATGCCTTGCCGGGCGATGTGCGGAGTAGACAATCCCGCGATATTTTTCCCATTGAAGCCAATGCTTCCGGTGGATGCGCGCCACAGCCCCATGATCGTTCGCAGTGTGGTGGTCTTGCCCGCGCCGTTGCGGCCGAGAAGCATGGTCAAGCCGCTTCTTGGCACCGTCAGATCGACGCCATGCAGGATCCGATACGAACCGATGTCGGTGTGCACATTGTCGAGCCGCAGCAGCTCACCGGTCACGAGGTATTTCTCGCCATCCCGAGGTATGCCTCTTGCACCACGGGCAAAGCAATGACTTGCGCGGGCGTACCGTCCGCGACCAAGCTCCCGTTGTGCAGCACGATGATGCGATCCGCCAGCTGTCGGACGACATCCATTTTATGCTCGACCAGCAGTATGGTCTTCGATCTGTCATCCTTCAGCTTGAGGATCAGATCGAGGATGGCCGGGACCTCTTCAGCGTTCATGCCCGCGGTCGGCTCATCGAACATATAGACGCGGGGATCAATCGCTATCAGCATGCCGACTTCGAGCTTGCGCTGGTCGCCGTGAGACAGACTGGCCGCCATGGTTCCAGACCTGTTTGATAACCCGACGGCGACAAGAACCTGTTCAGCGACCGCCGTGAGTTCTTCGTGATCACGCCACACGCTCCACAGGTTGAACCCGCCAGCGGGTCGACCGTGCAGCGCCTGAACGGCAAGACGAACATTCTCTAGGACGCTGAGCCTCGGAAACAGGTTAGTGAGTTGAAACGCCCGGCCAAGACCGGCCTTCGTTCGGGCGGAAGGTGGTTTGGCTGAAAGTTCCTTCCCCTCCAAGAACACCTGCCCTGCTGTCGCCTTGAGTTGTCCCGAGATCAGATTGAAAAACGTGGTTTTGCCGGCGCCGTTTGGACCGACAATCGCCGTGAGCGTACCGGGTGCAAAGTTGCAGGTCACACTGTTGACCGCGACATGCCCGCCAAACCTGACCGTCAATTCGCTCACGGACAGCATCGATCGTCACCGCTTGTTTCGAACGGGGACTTCTATTTCTTCCGCCTTTATCTCACGCACGAGTTCGGGCGTTCCCCAGGCCAACGCAGGATCGACCTTAATCCGATAGTGATACATGGACTGAAGAGCCTGATGATCCTCTTTCCGGAAGGTCATTTTACCCTTCGGCGTATCGACGGACATGCCTTCCATCGCGGGAACGAGCGCATCGGCACTTGCGTCCCCGTTGGTTTTAGTTAGCGCTTCGACAATGGCCATCGCCGCCGAGAACCCGCCCGCCACAAACATATCCGGCGGCGATCCGAACTTGCGTTCATGCTGACTGACAAGCCAGTCATTGATCGGGTTCTTTGGAATTCCGTAGTAGTAATAGGCTGATCCCTCAAGGCCCGGAATATTCTTGAACGGGGCCATCGCCGAGAAGACGTTGGCTATGGACGAGACCTGTATCCCGTATTTTTTCAGATCCAGATCGTTCAGCTTGTATGGATTTCCAACGCCAGACCAGAGAATCCAGACGATCTTCTTTCCAGGTAGGTCCTTGAGCTTTTCGATGATGCGTTGCCCGGTGGCCGTAAAATCTGTCGTCGTCGGTGGCAAATACTCTTCATGCACGACCTTCCCCTGCTTGAGAGATCCTTTGAGCGCCTTGACGCCGTCGCGGCCAAAAACGTAGTCTTGGGCAACAGTCACGATCGAAATCTCCGGACCGTCCATCGCAATCGCTGACGCTACGGCATCCTGGGTGCTGCTTCGCCCGGTTCGAAAGACATACTTGTTCCAGCGTTCGCCCGTGATGCTGTCCGCAACGGCGGGTTCGACGATGAGAACCTTTTTGTATTCTTCGGCCACCGGCAACAACGCAAGTGCGACGTTTGACTGCGTTGGTCCGATGGCAATTTGTGCTTTTTCATCAGCGAATGCTGTTGCGAGCAGAGCCTTTCCCACATCGGGCTTGCCCTGATCATCCTTTTCGATGAGTACGATTTTCTTACCAGCGACGACGCCTGTGCCACGCGTCGCATAGTCGAAGCCAAGGAGAAGGCCAACCTGAGTTTGTTTGCCAAGCTCTTCTTGGGGGCCGGTTGCGCTGTGCACATGGACGATCCGCAATTCCTCCTGCGCAAGGCATTCGGAGAAGAGCAGGACAGAGAACGCAATAGCCAGCATTCTCGAAGTTCTGTAAGTCACGTATATCTCCGTCAGATTGACTTTTCCGCTCATGCGGCATTGCTTTGCTTAGTTCGCACGGATCACCTCTGTTCTGTGCTGTCCCTCGCGGTGGAGCTTCCAATAAGCCTCCTTTACGCGGAGAGAGATCGGCCCGGGCCGATCATTTCCGAGGATCGTCTTGTTGATACGAGAGACCGGCATTACTCCTCCCGCCGTACTCGAAAGGAAGATTTCGTCCGCATTCTCCAAGACGTGACGCGGTATCGGGCAGATGAATGCTTCAAGTTTCAACTGATCGCAAAGCTCAAGTACCGTCCTACGTGTAATTCCGTGCAGGCTGCCCCGATCGGAGGTAACAACCTTACCGTCCTTGACAGCGAATATGTTGAAGCCAGGCCCTTCGGTGACGAAACCTTGCTCGTCGCAGAGGACAGCGGAATCGAATCCGTTATCGCGAGCCTCGAACAGACCGGAGGTAAGGTCGCTCCATTGATAGTTCTTTACCGTAGGATCGACTGCCGCATCCGAGACACGGGGTTTCGATGAGATCCAAAGATGAGCGCCGCGTTCCTGGATGTCCTTGGCGATCACATCGACCCAGGGGACCGCATAGGCAATGAAATGATTTTCGCAGTCTTCCGGCCGTCGACTTCCGGCAACCTTGGGCAAGCCGCGCAGGGCTAGCATCGCAACATACGCATCGTTCAATCCGGACAATGCGACGCAACGATGCAGAATCGCTTCAATCTCCCTTCGTCCCTCGGACGGCTTCAGACGGCGAGATCGCATCGATCGCTCGAAGCGATCAAGATGATCCGAAAGCCGAAAAAAGCCGCCCTCGAAAACATGAACCACGTCGTAGACAGAATCCGATCGGGTCAACGCCCAATCGAGTGGAGATACAGAGGCTTCCGCAATTGGGACAAACTGGTCGCGAACATATGCCGACCCGCCGCGATATTTTTCTTCTGTCATTGAGAGCTCGCATCTTGATCCGGCATCCGCCGAACCTTACGCGCCGATCATTCGCTCAAATTACATCGGTAGCAATGTTGCTTAACCATACTGTCTATTTTAATAGACAGTATTCCTGCAGTTTTGAGGAGCACAGATGCCCAATATCGGAACGAAACTTCGCGAGCTCCGCCTTCGAAGAAAATTGGGAGTGCGAGAACTCGCTGATAGATCAGGCGTATCCCACTCAACCATCTCTCTGATCGAGCGCGACAAGATTAGCCCTTCGGTGGATACTCTTAACGCAATACTTGACGCGCTAGGGATCACACTGATCGTTTTTTTCTCCGATCTTCGCTCGGAGCTCTCTTACCGACCGTTCTATCGCGCTTCTGATTTCGTCGAAATTGGAGACGGAAACAAGATTTCGTATCGGATGCTTGGTTTGAACCACCCCAACCGACAGCTTCTGGTCTGCCACGAAGCATACGGCGTGGGTGCCGGCGCCGAGCAACCCATCACACACGCTGCGCAGGAGGCCGGCGTCATCATCAAGGGCGAAATCGAGCTGATGGTCGACGGTGAAGCCCAGATTCTGCGCAGGGGCGATGGGTTCTACTTCGATAGCCGTCTTCCGCATCGATACAGGAACGTCGGAAATGAATCATGTGAGATCATCAGCGCAGTTACACCGCCTACTTACTGAGAGCGTTGACACAGCAAGAGGCCGTAAATCTGAGATATCAGCTGTTATATCACACACCCCAGCGATGCTTGATTACATCGACAATGCTCGCGGCAAAGTTTTTTGAGAATTTTGGCGTTTCAAAAAAGATTCTAAACCAGAACACCGAGTAGAGCAATTCAACCGCTAGATCGACATCGATTTCGCTTCGCAATTCCCCCTTCTCCACTGCGCGTTCTATGATTTTTTTCGCAGTTGCCTTTCTTGGATCGAAGATGCGCTCGCGATACAGTCGCCGGCTCTCCTGGTTGGTTTGAATATCGATCGAAACTCCGCGAAGTATTTCAACATAAGCCGGGATTTTCAGTCGCCTGACCGTCAGCTCCAGCAACGCAACTAGCTGACGATCGAACGGAACTTCCTGCAATGTTTCGGGAAGTTCGACATCCATTCCGTCCATGTACAAATCTATCAGCATCTCTCCTGTCGAGCCCCACCGCCGATAGATCGACTGCTTGGATACGCCGGCCTTTGCTGCAATGCCCTCAATCGAAAGCGCGCCAGAGCCCTTCACCTGCAACAAGTCCACGGCTGCACGCAGGATGGCCTCATGCACCTTGTCATCTCTGCGCCGACCCGACTTCGCCTGTTCGGGCACCGGGGGATTGCTGGTTGCAGTTTTTGCAACGGAGCTTCGGGCCACCGCACTACTTTTTGGACCGCGAGTAACGGCGCGCACTTTTTTGGTCGACATCGAATCAGCCTGACTTCAGCGGATGGAGCGTTTGAGGACACTTGTTTGACGTAACGCCAGACTCCAGATGTGTCCAGAGACCGTCGGAAAACAATCTTGCGTCTCCAGTTACAATACGGTACGGTTCGTATCGCAACTGGAAACGAACCATGACGCAGACACCTGAACTTCTATCGCTTTCCGCTCATGAACTTGTCGGGTGGTTCAGGTCGAAGAAAACTTCGCCGGTTGAAGTACTAAACGAACTCAAACGACATGCTGATGGCATCAACCCTAGCATTAACGCCTTTTTGGCCTTTCACTGGGAGGACGCCGCTGCTTCAGCGAGATTATCCGCGGATCGCTGGCAGAAGGACTCGCCTCTTGGCGATCTGGACGGCGTACCCGTCACAATCAAGGATCACGTTGCTGTAAGTGGATGGACCAGCCGCAACGGCACAATCGTATCCGATCCTGCCGTACGCGCCTCGATCGATGCTCCTGCTGTCGCTCGACTAAAGGAAAGTGGAGCCGTCCTGTTCGGCCAGACCACAATGCCGGAATTCGGCTGGAAGGGAACCGGTGACTCGACCCTTACCGGTTCGACCAGAAATCCGTGGAATCTGGCAAAGACGGCAGGCGGAAGTAGCAGCGGCGCGGCTGCCGCGGTGGCGACAGGATTGGGGCCATTAGCGGTGGGCACCGACGGCGGAGGCTCCATTCGAATTCCATGTGCGTTCACCGGCATATTCGGGCTGAAAGCCAGTGGTGGCAGAGTGCCCTATTGGCCGCCGAGCCAAAACGGTACGCTAACTCACTTGGGGCCGATGACTCGTACCGTGCGCGACGCAGCGATCATGTTGAATGTTCTAGCGGGTCCGGACCTCCGCGACTGGTCTTCCCTTCCCTATGACCCAGTGGACTTCACGCGCGACCTGGACTCGTTCCCAAGCAACATCAAGATCGCTTTCAGCATGGATCTCGGTTTTGGCAGGATCGCTTCCGACGTGGCTGAGGTCGTTGATGCGGCTATCCATCGGCTGCGCGGTGACGGCGTAGCGATTGCCGATCGCGATCCCGGGTTTTCGGATCCGACCGAGTGGTTCAACGTCCTTTGGAAGGCCGGCATGGCCTCCAACACACGGACCTATGACGCTCAAATGCTGACAAAGCTAGATCCAGGCCTTCAGAATCTGATTGAACAGGGGC
>Ga0307517_10001119_pt1 | contig 45232 bp, 39 predicted proteins | sample 23_EM_MG_FD_194515 | JGI IMG/M metagenome (GOLD analysis project Ga0307517, IMG submission 194515) | Populus trichocarpa ectomycorrhiza microbial communities from riparian zone in the Pacific Northwest, United States - 23_EM | ecosystem: Host-associated > Plants > Roots > Unclassified | place...
GAGTTCCTTCCTCCCCATGTTTCCTTCTAATAAGTTATCCGCTCAAAGTGCTCATAACGCACCAACCCTAACAACTATCCTCTACGGAACCCTAAGTTCTAGCTAGTTACATAGAATATCACTACATTACTCATCCATTCATACATCCCCATGATGCCCCTCCACTCTCTTAGCGCTATCCTCCATATCTGCGACTTTAGCGCTCTGGTGGTCGACCCTCTCCACGAGCGCCCTGCGGATCTGCTCTTCCGGACGGACTCTCCAGCTGTCGTACGAGCTCAAGCTATACGGCCATAAGGGGGCGTTAGCAGGGGCATTAAGCCATCCCCCGGCCTTTGGTGGCGGGGAGCTGGTGAGGACGTTCAAGTCCATCTGCAGACTGGTGCAGTAAAGGTCAAGGTCCAAATCATTAACATCTCTTCCGAACGGATTCTCGATCTCTCGTCCGATAGCCGCAATTCCGAGGATGATGTACGCCGCAACAATGGTTCCGGGGATAGCCGACCAGCTGAGCTTTGCGCAGAGTTGGAAAGGAAGGACAAGGACGTAGAGCCAGGTGATTTGGGAAATGGCGATGTTGTATGCGACTGGGAGTGGAGTGCTGAGGACACGTTCACAACCACCATAGGCATCCACCATAAGCATGACACTAGACGAGACCTGAGATTGCCAGCACGGACTCTTGAGGGTGGTGTTTTGGATGCAGTGTTCGAAGTAGGCGGAGAGGTAGTTCATAATCTCGAAAGGGAGGTTTCCGTGATGCTTCCCCTGCTTACGAGCTACTTTGATGGACTTTTGGGGATTGGATTCGCAGAATGGAAGGCCAAGATGTTCACCCCAAGTTTGGAATTTCGAGCGGTGGGAGAGGCCGAAATTGTGTTCACTGGCAGATCTATCAAGTTCGCGAGCACGTTTGGCGAAGGTGTCAAGATGGTCAATGAGAGGTTCGAGGTCCTTATAGTCAGCTTCGATTTCATGGCGAAGCTTGTGCTTGACGGCTTGACAGAAAGCCAGTATAAGGTTTATAGCCGAACTATATCGCATCAGCATGGTTGCATATCAGGGGTAGTGCCAAGCGCCTACATTTTACTGAGAAGGTCATCCTTGCCCTGCTCGCCCTCACGTTCACTCGTGTGTATCCAGATGATCCTTGCCAAATTTCTCGAATGAAGTGTCATTTGAGCCCAGAATTTTCTCCCTTCGGCATACCTCTCATATGCTGTTGACGATCTAAAGGATAGTGACAAACCGACCACGAAACCCAATACGGTCAGCAAGAGAGAATCAACCGCAACTGTAAAAAATTAGCATAGCAACAACTAGTAAATCGGGCGGAAGCTTACGTGTGTTGTATTTCTCATGGATGACGGTGATAGCGGTTGCCCAGCCTGCCACAAAAAGCATGGGCACCACAAGGCTCGGCAGAATACTCCCATGCAACCGCATGAAATACGGAAGTTTGGAGTGTTTCGTGGGGTCCAGTGGTCCAGACTACACTCCCCCTATTAGCATTGAATTTTTTTATCAATCTTTACCAAGAGGGCATACAAAATAGTCATCCAAGTCAACTGTACGTTTTGCTACCGGATGACTAGTGCCCACATGTTTTAATCTCTCTGGACCAGTAGGGGTGGCAGGCGCCACCTTCTCTGTTGCCGTTGCCGTTGAGGAGGGGCTGTCGGGATATCCACTTTGTTCTCCATTCTGATGGTGACCATTGGCACTTGGGCCGTGGCCATTGGGTTGGTCCGACATTCCAAAGCTCGTCTCTTGAAGAACAGCAGTAGTAACGACTTATCAGTAGGTTATTATCACGATAGACTCCCCACAGTTCAAAAACAAGAGTACCAGTAAAGACCGAAGAATGCCGAGCCGCAAGTGTTCGAACAAGTTAAACTCTCAGAGTAAGTCAAGGTTGCGAGTCCGGTGGTGTAAGATCGATAATATATATCCACAAGGCCGGCCAGATGGTAGTCGCAGGAACCCCAGGAAAGAAAGACAAGAAAACCGAGGACGAGGAAAATCCAGACACTGGAGAGAATCGAAGGTGGGAAAGAAGGGCGGGTCTCCAATAGACTATGTACTAGCACCCCGGAGGTGGTCATAAACCACGCTCAGCCCCGAAGCGAGAAGCGGCAGCTATAGGGGGACTAAAACGGACTAGGAAGTCCAAGTGATGACCGGTGATTAGGGTGGGGAGGAAGCTGGGCGCATCTTGTTACTCGTCCCTGTCAATAATGCAGGAATATTCAAGGTATTATTTGGTTTGGGCGCACAGATACCCGCGGAAAATCAACCATACAGTATGCTGTATTTTTCCTAACCCCTGCCCCCGGGTATCTCTTGTCTGGGACGAGTCCTCGAGCACGGCGCCCTCCACTAGTGGGAGCTAGAACAATTGGGCCTCGCACTAGGACTTCCGAGTTGCCATTGCTGTGATGTGTATCACTTTTTTGTTCTTTTGTCTCAAGTTAGAGTGTCAGTTTTTGCAATGTCCAGGCCCATCTATCCAATGTCTTAAGTGCAAGGTTCAACTATTTGAGCTGTTACATTATACCTATATATATCCTTCATCCCGGTTTATGACACCACGAAGGCTCCCAATCATTGCCTCTCAGCATCATCGGCGACGAACACTGTATGGTGATGGTTTGAGGGTGCTAGCTTCTTTTATCTATTAGTAAACGCGTGGATTTGATATCAAGCCTTCCATATTCCCCGGGGTGGCATGAAATTTTGCTTGCTCTTTGGCAGGCCCTTGGGTCGGTATTCAGGCGCCGACCAATCCCAGTCCTCCGTCATCAGGCAGTGTAGTGACCTCAGCACACTCATCTCAAGAGATCTCGCGATGTCGAACACATCGCGGATTTTGTTCGTCGATTACTTTCCGTTTCATGATTGCTGATGTTCATGCTCGGACTCGCAGAGTGTTTAGGAGAAATAGGCTGCTGTGTTTACTATTGTATAGGCGGCAGGGGAGCAGTGGGCACTTGTGTATCTTTTCTTCAAAGTCGGATTCGCCCTAAGAATGAGTCCCCAGGTACCCAATTGCCCCTCGCTATACTAGTACAGTATTTGCTACCGCACAGCATTTGTTTAAAGTGTGGGCTTGCCCTTTACAATACCGACAGTAAGGCCCACACCCCAAGCAAACCCGTCCGCAAAAGGCAATTGGGTACGATAGAATCTTCGTAGCGCGAATCCGAGAAGACAGGTACCCGGGCATCTGTTCCACATTCAAGAATAAGCAAGTTGAGTGTAACCTCTCCATTTTGGGATTCATCCAACGCTTTAGTGGGTGAGCCAAGCCGAGAAAATAGAGTCCTACAAGTAACGACCCCTATTATAAGTTGAGCTCATTATTAATAAGTAAAAGCACAGATGAGATCTGTATAACCCTCCATGCCCTGATTGGTCTGATTCGAGTTTCCCCGTCTCCTGGTTCCACAGGGGGAAGGGGGAAGGAGATTACAGGTGGAAGGGTTGAGTTGTCTTTTCCCTTTTTCTATTTCTTCCAACTCCTCTCGTGATGGTGTGGGGGTCGTTACGGTTTCTAAATTGAAAGCTGACTACCGGTATTCTATGCAAGACTTTCTGCTGATACCATGGATGTCGGCACCAGCAGTTCATCAGGGGCAAGTCAAAGGCAGGGGTCAAGTTCATCCTACTCCAAACCTCATCCGATCGTGCTTACGCCGGTGGACCGAGTACTTGTACCAAATTTCCCAGCAATCATAACAAACTGCTCCGGCAAAATAAGGTTGTGGCTGTGCAGTGGCTGCAGCTTAGCTTACCGCGCAAGAGCGCTCCCAGGGGTGCGGGAAAGGAAAATCTTTCGAAGTATAGTAATCGAATAAATAATACGGCAAATTACCAGGACTCGAGGGTGGGCGCTGTCAAGCGGTGCGGCTCTGCCGCCCGAAACACCAACCCGCTCTTCTGCCGATAAATAGAATGGGCGTAAACTAGGCCAAACCAACCGACGAATCTCTGGCAAGCGGGTACTGTGGAGAATACAACTCCTCACCGGGCTCTCATGAGAGCTCCAGTAGATATGATAAATGAGGCTAAAGTGCCCTCTATCACTCGATCATTAAATCAATTATTAGTAGCAGGCGGGTAATCCCACGAGAGGAGCGGGCGAAGTGTGAAAGCACTTGGATCATAGGGCTCTCCTCGTGCGGTAACAATATTTATAGCACCCGGTTATGTGAGCTGCGGAGTAAGGCCAATTTCATGATATTGCAAGGGCGGTATAGCACCACTTCACCACGGTCATCAAGAGTCCCATACGGTACCGCGAGTCATATCATAGATGGAGTACTGTAAATTTCCTAAAGGTTGCCAGACAGCGACACCTTTTGCGGTGCAAAGCAGGGGGTGGATTATGCTGGTGACTGCCCACCAGCTACGAGTGTTGAGCATCGGTATTCCACTCGCGCAAGGATGCTGCATAGGGGCTGAGTCTTCGTCTGCTAAATTTTCCTTCTGGACATCTATTGCCCATCGAGGGCTACTCTCCCTGTTCTCCTCAGAGGCTCGTGCGAAATCGGGGGCACTTTTGTTCTTCGGAGGTGTTGAGTGGTGGGACTTTTGGTGATATTGATAACCGGGGTAGATTGGCCGGATGCGGTCTAAGTGGTTGTTGTTGCCGTGTTTGCTGACGCCGAGGAGCCGTGTGCTACAAGGACTTGAGGTCTGAGCAAAGGTTTATCGCGCTTAGCTCTGGCTCATCGAATTTGAGTGTGTAACTTGCAACGTCCAACGGAACTCACCATTTACTCTAATTTTGGTGAAGGGAAACACGCTGTCGAATCCCCGCCTCACCGGCCAGAGCAAAATCGTGCTTTTGGATGGCTGATAGGCTTACCCGAACCCCTAGTATTAGTACTCTAATCGGATACCAGGGTCATTCCGTGAGGATTCCCAGTGTGATGAAGGGCTGGCTTACCCGGGACCAGCAACGCATATATATCATAAGTTAAGGAGTTGAAGCCATGTTGGTACAACTAGGTCTATTGATTATGGCGGAAGAAATTCCGCCAACGCTTTACAATGTTTTTATTTGCCAGAAAGGCTATCTATGGTGGTTTAACCAGTGCGAGGGTGTTCACGGATCAAACCCCCCCGCCTGAGCACAAATTGGCCAAGTGATACAATATTTAGCAAGGGTACATGGTGCAGATGGGGGCTCCGGGAAGTGACCAGGGTGCAGAGTTCAATTATTTTTTTATTTTTTTAAAAGTTGTGCGCTGTGATTGGAGTGATTTGGAGGGATCTCTCCATGTTGGTGTAGTGTCAGATGCATAAATTAGCGAGAAGCCGCCAGGCGCTAGCACGTTCAAATAATATTTTTCCCCTAATATTGTCTCGAAATCGCAATAGAACGCCATAGACTAACTCTTTATAGCAATGACTAAGCCTGTCCGAGTTCTAATTTTGACGCGATTGTAAGTTTCTCCCCAGCCTCTTCTTATTTTTCAAGTAAAAGAGTCGCCAGTTAATGCGGGACCGTATTAGAGCCAGAGGATAATAATGCCGCTACTGTAGTTCAATCGCTCTCTGCCACATCATCATGGCATCGGTGCCGCAGCCAGGATCTACGATCGGTGTCATGAATTAGTCTCGTAGTGTGCCTTCGGGGTAAGCAACGATGTATTATTGGATGGTTTCCTCTTTTTGCTAGTACTAGGGGTAGGAGCGAAGTATTGGGACAAGCAGGGGTAGCAGAGGCCGGTGCATATACCTTGAAAGGAGTAATCAAAGAACCAAAAGGTAAGAAAACTACTAACTAGAGTAATTCTATTATCCCCCTGCTTGTCCCAATATTTTCCCCCTCACCCGAGTACCATCTCCTGTTTGCGCATGAAAGGAGTCATACTGTCTCACTCGACCATGGCCCATGGATGTGTTTCGAACGGGGAGAGAGCGGCCAGAAGATAGCGGCGCTCCTGAGGGCTTGTTGCAATGCTTGCTACCATTCACCATAGGCGTGGTTTCAGTGTCTCCTGGCCTCAACCCATATCTCACCATGATAGCGATTCCTCCCCTTTTGAGTATCTGCTCGGCACCTCTCGGCATTTGCTATCTGGGGACAAGATTTCTAACCTTCAATGCCGGTAAGAGCTTTCTCTTTTGTTTGGGGTTTATGATGTCTTCTCTGCCATCCATATCTTGGACGCTCTCCTGGGCATCTATCCTACCAAGGTTACTCTTTGGATTGAGGGGAGTTCTTCCTCTATATTTCGGATTGGCTTACGAGGGCCATGTCAGGTGGGGGGGTCTTGCATGGGCCCAAACACTTGTACTACCGTAAGATCTCACTTTAATGAACTGGCCTGGACTAGGGCTTTTCGAAATCTCTGGTGATAAGAAAACTAAGCTTTGAGAATTTTGGAAGAGACAAGGTATTTGGTCTGCCCTCGACTCTAGAGACTTGGCTGATTGCACAAGGCACAGGGGGATGCTTCCCTGGAGACAGGGATTATTTCTCGGGTTAACCTAAATTAACTGTGCGAAAACATCCCCTTTAGTCCTTGTAAACTGTCTTAGTCTAGATCAGTTTATTAAAGGCGAGATTTTACCGCAGTGTCTGTCTCGGGCCAGAAGTACTTGTGCTACCAGTACTTGTAGAACATAGGGGGCTATACGGGTACTCGGGTATACAGGCAAATGTTGGGATGGACAGGGGTATATAGATCGCCCGAGACTTTACTGATTCCAGGCAGAGATATGCTCCCAGGACACCCATACCCTGTCAGTCTCATCACTTACTCGAGTACCGGTATTGTCGCTTTACCAGTTTACCCGAGTACGTCGTGTTGGCGCTCCGATACACAGACTTTTACCATCTACGGTATTTCTTGAGCCCCAGTTTTCGGGTGCATTTTCTCTGGGAGAAGGGCTTCTGGTGGTGCCATTTTCTATTGTTTCCTGGCTAAGGAATATTGCCCTCCCTTTGCTCGATTTTCCTAGAGGAGTTTTGAGGTCTCCAACCAGAACATCCATCGGACGGGGAAATATCCATTCTCAGACAACAGCCGAAACACCACAAGACAGACGACGACAGAGCAAAGACAGCAGAGAGAGGAGGACGACACTGAGGTGCAAAGAATTTTCAGACACAGGTGCTGGCCTTTTGTTTTTCTTTTGTCACTTTTTGTTTCCATCATTGTCTCTTGTGTGTTTTACAGGTTACTTGAATAGATTTGTCCTGTAGGCTGTTTGTAGTTGGTTGGGTTTTTCCTGGTTGTGATGGGGATCGACCAATTGGAGCTTCGTGCCTACCGTACTCTTGCCTCGACGAATCGCCTGAAGGAGGGGAAGCGAAGCAATATTATAATCAAATCACCTGATTGGAGTTTTGCTTCTTTTGGTGGAGACGCACCAAGAGAAAAGCAACTCCAATCTAGTGATTTAAGTACCGGTATTATTTTAGGGAGATCAAATTCGTGTATCACCGCAATCGCCATTGAGGTGCTGTGACGAGCATACTGGAGTCGAGTCCGGAAATGCGCCCGCGAGCTACTCGAAGCTAGCCTTCTTTCCGACTTTTAGTATCTATCAAATACCGGTACGGTAGTGAAAATCTTGCTACCCGGAAGGCTGAGCATGAACCCCGCTTCTTCTCTTCAACATCCAGAAATCCTGTCAGCCCGCAATCGCGTATTCGATATGTTAGTCCCTTCCTTCGAACAGCTCAAGAAATCTGGACCAGGAAGTGCCTCTCATTTGACATAATATCGACTCTTTCAATGTGTCAAATAATTATAGGATGGTGGGTGAGGGGCTGGGAATCCTATCGTGGATTTCTCTATTGGAGTCTCGTATAAGACATCAAAAGTGTTGCCCGCTGAGTCGGTGGTGAGGGAGAATAACTCTGAGCCAGCGAATCCCAAATGTTGGGTGATTGTCAAGACAGATCGGTGAGACAACTTTTGATCTTAGACTGGGAAAGCCATATGGGGGTAAAACCCTCCGCCTCATAGGGGAAATACATTGCCAATCCTCCGCGGGGTAATTATCTCTTAGACCTGTAGGATCTTGAAGATGTCGAGCTGTCTCAGTTGGTGTTTGAGACAGAGGCAAATGTGCAACTTTTTGTTGACAAAAGTTTGGCCGGTGTCAAGACTTCAGACCGTCAATAATATTAAACATATGACCACACTTTCGCTGATAGTCACTGAGGGATACTGGGGTGGGGATCGGGCCCTCCTTAGGCCTGTATATCTCGGAAACTTATAAGGGCAACACGAAACCTCGGCATCTTACCGGTCCAGGAGATAGCCCACTGGCTGCCGGCGCCTTGCTGACCGGGTCAGCAAAAGGAAACGCTCCTACTGCTTATTTCTATTGTGACTTTGCCCATGGTTACAAGTCCCCGGCATGAAGAACCCGAACACAGGGGGGATCCTGGAGCCTGAATTTTGTATGTGACTTAGATAAGCACGAGTGATTCACCATACAAAATTCAGGCTCTAGGATCGCCCCTGTGTTCGGGTTCTTCATGCCGGGGACGTGTAGTGTGCTGGGTGAACATGGGCAGGTTGTTGGACACTCCAAGGACCCCCGAGAATATGATATGTGCACGACTTCTACAAAGTAGGAAGGATTTGTCGGCGGCCTAGGCCGCGGTAGCCCGAAATAGTTAAAATCCTAGAAACTCTTTCCTCCTTGTAGTATAGTACAGATATATGCATCTATGCCTTGTATGAATACTTGGCATAAAATCGACTAGAGCTTCTCGGCTTAGAAAGTGTGTGTCCTCTGAAAGCAGCTAGGTGCTCGGATATTTTCTACGAGGAGACCGTATATAAGTTAAGGGGAGAGGCCGGAAGGTATCTGGATGAAGGCGTGGTGATCATATCCATAACCCCTTGCGATAGCAATATAACGAACTATATCTACATGAGAATGGTGAAGGATACGATTCTCAAATACTGTAGATACCGATTTGGAGAAGGGTGATGTGAAAAGCATTACTGAAAATGTTTCTGAAACGAGCGCACTAGGGACTGCAGAGATCACCTGAGTGTTAAAAATATTCCAGACATATGTCTGTTCCCTTGAATACCGAAGTGATTCTAAGGGAAACAACCAAATATGGACGGCGGAGGGAACTCAATGCTATGGAAACTGGCCCGGTCTTTCGGGTGGTGATGCTGAGACTTTCCGGGGAATGAAACACCAGGGCATGGAAAAATCGGGGCTCGAAATAGGAGGCGATGCGAGTAACTAGCTGAGCTATTAACGTCTTACAACCCTTGGCGCGTTCTAGTGGTGGAATTAGAGTCCACAACCCTCAGTCCTCAAGCACTCCCTCAGCAGGGGCTATTGATAAGCGGTTGGTTAAGCCTTGTTAACGGAGGTTGGGAGCCCATTTGATACGTTCTACCTTCTAGGAATACATTCGCGGCCTGAGGATGAAGTTCCTAGCAATTTTGCAATGAAGGGGGGGGGGGGTTCGATCAAAAAATGATCGAAGGCGAGGAAAGCGCTTTTTCGAACCGGGGGGTTATAAGATAGAACCCCTTCTAACAAATCGGTAAACAATGATATTTGAAAGCAGTTGGAAGCAAAGAAACAAATGAAATGATAGGAAAAGAGGGCCAAATGTAGCAGAAAAAGCAAATAAACTAGCGCTGGTACTCCACTTCCCCGGCTTCTGAGCAATAAATACTCACTCTGGGCTAAAGGTAGAAATTCGCATCGGAGTTCCTGCTATTTTTGCTTCTTAAGAAATTAAAGAACCCCTTCAATCCTTATTTTCAGAAACCCCGATTCAAACCCCCCCCCTTCTAACCCCTCGGGTTGGATTATCAAAGGCCTTGTTTGCAACACTGGTTCCTAGCGATAGGTGATTAGTAGGCGTATTAATAAAGGGTTTTTATTCATTCGATTTATGGGAAAAAAGTTACTGTGGGGAGCGCTGGCTCTGAGCCTGAGATTGATTTTTTACAAGGGGGTGCTTGGTTACGGCTAGTAGGATGTTGGACTGCTAGATTATACGTGCAGTCGAACTATGTAGTCGGAACAGTGGTATATGCTGTTACAAGAGGGTGCATAGTCCTTGCACGGTGAGGGGAGGTCTGGGGGGGGGGGGGGGTGTCGAGGGCTTGCCATCCGACCCACCAGAGGACAAGTAGAGGGTGGCCAACCGCATACCAGCCTGAGGCAGAAGAGGTATCCACTTCCATACACGGAGAAAAAAGGGAAAAACCCCAAATCTTGTACCTTTCAATAGTACAATCCATCCCCTAATCGAAGCACAATTTCCCAAATAGAGCGCTTGCTTCCTGGGAGTTTCATTGTTCGCTATGCGAGTGACGAGTCGTGAGTAGGTGGTAACGGGTTTCTTGACTGATGATGCCCAACTTGGAAATTAGAAACAATGTCCTGAGCGAGATTATGATAGGTCGTGGACCTGATACTGCAGCGTTGTTCTGTTATACGATTATCGGCGCGTCTGCGTGGGGTAGCTTTCCGCCGTAAATGTGGTTTTTAAATTTTCGTAGAATGAAAATACAGTAGCGAATCGCAAAGAGGGTAGATAGCGCGTAACGCCTTCAATTATTCTTGCTGAACTAACGACAAGGGCGGGAGTATATATAAACAAACGAAGTCATCCTCATCCTTCCATTGGTCGTGACTCGTATCTTCTTTTCTCCACACGTGTTCCCTGTCACATTGCGTGCCCTTGTGGTAACAAAAGAAAGAGCCTCAAAAAGACTCACACTCTCATAGGCCTTTGGCACAAATGCCGGTCCTTTTTTTAGCCTTCATCGCCGTAGCCTCCTTACTTTCTTCTGACTGTCCATACTCCACCCAGCCAACAACTAAAACATTTTCTCGGTCTTCTCGATCTTCTGAACTCTCAGGAAACATAAGAGACTATACCTAGAATATGTCGAACAGCATCAACTAATTTACAACATCATAAACCCTGCCAGCCCCCCCCCCTTTGTACTCAAACACTACCTTGTTCAAGCCTTCCAGTGGGCCAAACTGGGTCAAAATTGGACCGGATGGATCTAACCTAGGGTCGGGGGATCGTAGTTCGGGTTATTTGAGTACTTTCGGGGTAAGAATGCAAGGAGGGTTGGAGAAGTAGAAAGGGGGGTCTGTTGTGCTATTCTGCATAGCCACAATGAGCGGTGGCTGTTGTGGAAGATGTTTTCGCAATACTTGTACCAGTCGAGTGAGATATTGTGATACGACTGGATTCAAGCAGATTAGTGAAGATTTATGTTTTGTTATGCTTTTCAATAGTTCAACATATGGGCCTAAAATAAGCATCTTTGCTTAAAGTCTACGTATCTAAGAGCCTTTTTTGTCGGGTTCTTTTCCCTATCAAGCTAACTTTGTACAGCTGCGAATTCCTCTTTTGATAGTGGGAGTCTCGCCCTAGCACTTCGTCTATCCTGCGAACTCTTCTAGTTTTTGAGCTTAGTGGGTCTGATAGACGGAGGAAGCTTTTCTGAGACGTTCTAGGGCCTCGCTGGGGACTGGCTCCGCCATCGATGGACCTCGCGGCACACCTGCATGGATAAAACGAAGTAAAAAGGGGTGGAAAACCTCTGAGAGATTGATAAGAAGTGGCATTCCGAGACTGTTATAGGCTTCGGAGCTTGTGCGTGGCGTTTCTCCACAACTATTTTACACATTTTCTGGCACCTTTCCCCTTCTAGTAAGCATGAGTTTCGGTCCGTTTGGTTTCGGATATCCGCTCTTATCATGATGGCGACAGTCCTTCAGAAAGAGCTACTGGGTTTAAAAAATTTCTGAATCTTATACAGATTCTCTAATACTAAAGCGACTGAATTGGTCTGGGTGGCAATTTACCATTAGGCCCGCTCCTCCTGGTCACTCTCTAGGGAAACCAACCGTGCTTTCTCAAAAAAAAGGTCGAGCATGAGGGCTGCTGCTACTAGTGGGAGGTATTATGCCCCCTCAATAGTCATAGCAAAGCCCAATCTTCTGCCAGGGCTCTCCTGACAATTTCGTTGCTCAAGGTAATGATCAGGGCCGGCGCGATGTGTTTGGTCGTAGTAGGAGGGGAAGTTGCTGTCGCCCAATTCCTTTCTAATTATAACCTCTTGGACTTCCCTTGTGCTACGCCACCTGACGCCCTAAAGGGGGCACTGTGCACGGTAGCAGTGTGTGTCGACAGGAACCCAAATGATCTATTGGCCCCCAGGAGGTAATCTGTGGCCACAAGAATCATGAGAAATCACTCATATCACTATCCCGCCTAAAGGAGGGCACTATTCCCCGGACGGACCTGTGATTGAGGATAAGTATTTTGATGTTATGATTGCGTTACTCTTTTGCCACGAGCCTGCTAGTATGCTAGGGGCATCTGGCGGCCTTGGAGTGCCGATCTGAAGTGCGCGACGTCCTTAGTGTCTTCAAGGTCTCTCCCTATGTATAGCCAAAATAAGGGTAAGAAAGAGAGTCATTGATATTACTACTATACTAACCTTTGAAAAATTGTGGTGCTATGTGTCGGTACAGTGGCCGATGTTCACAAATTCTTGAAAGCATTCCGTGAGTACAGTACGGGGCTGGAATTCTATCCCTGATTACTGCTGGTGGACGCTAACTTAACTACTAAGTTATACGCAATCTGGTAGGTGTTCCGGTCGGCCACTTGCCGCCGGGCACTAGTTCCGTAGTTCAAATGGAGTTCGTCGGACCCCCACTACCACCCCTCGAAGTTGAGGCTTGCTCGGTGTTTGGCATCTGGACTCTGGCACCTCTACCTTTCAACCGTTGATCGCATATCCGATTGCCGCATTCTTATACTTGCCCTTTGCATTGTTTTCTGCCCTCATATCTAGCATGGTAGAGCTACGATCATTGCCCTGCCTTCACTACCTACCGCTTTGTTTACGGCCTAGATAAATCAGCGCCATTTTCCATATGGTATCCTTCGTTCACCCCCAATATCTCCGGGTGTTCTCACTGTCTTCTCATTCTCATGGATTGTTCTCTGGGTCAATATATTTATGGAGCGTGCATTGGTTTGTAGTTAATAGTATTGGGATTCAAATACTGTCCGCTCTTGCGCCCCCTTCTTCGCGGGACCCAGCACCGTGTTTCCACTTCCTCCACGTCCATACCGCCATCTAACTCTCGGAGTCTCTTGACTGTTTTATTGTGTGGAAGTGAAAGATTCAGAGAGTGTATCGAATGCTCGTGCTTTTCAGAATTTTGGGCGGGCGCGCAAAATAAGTTCCTAGATATTCACGGCATATGACCCTATGTCAGTTGGTTGACTGGTTGAGGGGAAGTAGTTGTGATCGATTACAGCAAGCAACTGTGATTTTGGTGTGATTGGTGCTGGTTCTGTTTTTCGTTTGGGTTAGGTTTTATTGTTGAAATAAATTCCCCCATTCTCTGCAAACGAGCGTATTCATAGCCCTTGCGAATGTGATGTATGGTAATCATCGTCTCAATAACGCACGAGCATGTTGCGACGCCGCTTCTCTTTACCGCACTAGTGATCTGCTGGGTAGCCTGGCCTTGTGCCGGGTTGGTAAATGCCAGCAGTCCGGTTATGGGCCCATCTGGGTCTGAGTCATTAGAGTGAAATATCTGGAATACGCACAGTGATGGAATTCGATCAGTGTATTATACGGTGGCTGCGTTCACGGCGAAAGTATAGGGGAGTCCTTGCGCGTGGTTTTAGAAATCTGAAAGGGGCTCGGATTTTGGTTTCTGCTCACGAAAAAGGGCTTTACTAACATGGAGCCAGTGCCCGTACTAACAGATGGCGAAGCGTTGAACGGGTTGTAGAAAATAGAAAGATCTGGGAAAGAAAATTTCATGATTTGAGAATCCCTTTCTCCGAACTTCCTGCAACTTTGGCTTGCTCCTCCTTCCCTCTCAGTTAATGGCAAGCCATCCAACCAACAATTCCAACGACACACCCGATTCCAGCACTCCCCGTCACACCCTTCCAACCTAGGCCCTTCCCCACACCCCCTAATACCCCACCTACAAGTACTCCCGAAGCACTCCATTCATTGATCCTATTTTGAGGCTTATTCTCGAGCAACCTCCATGATCGGTCTTGCCACTCGATCTCCTGCTTCCCATACATCCTCAGCGAAAGGGCTACCGCGGCAAGGCCGGTAGCTGCAACAACTCCGATACCGGCACCCCGGACCACAGAGACTGCTAGTGGTGACTTGCGGGTGTGAGCAGAAAGCCCAAATCGCACCCCGCCATAGAGAGATCCGAGGGCCGCCCCGAGGTTGGCCCCACGGTGTAAGACATGAGTGGTGAGAATAGTGCGCGAGTAGGGCTGGTCTTCGGCATAGTCTGGGTGGGGGACGAATCGATCCATCTTGAGAGACTTCAAAGAACCGTTATCGACAGTGGAGACTCTCGAATTTGTGTGATGGGTTTGCCCTCAATCGCCCATTCGGTTGACTCTGGGGTTGCTTTTTGGTAATTTGGTGCGGCTAAAGTCGGGACGGATATTGGCCGCAACTGCGTGGTTAATGTACGATACTCGAGTACCGTACTTTACCAATCAGCCCTTAACCTTATCTTACCGATAGGTGAGAGAGGCTTCTTAATGTAGAGGGAAAGGGCGCGAGTGATACCGCATGAGTACGCGAAAGCACAAGTGAAAAAAGGGCCCGGTAGAACGCTCTGATATTATCCCCTCAGGGCTCACCTTAAAGTCATTTATAGAGTGGTGTCGTATCATATTCACAACAGTTGAACCCACAAACGAATCCACCCTCTAAAGATGCAGCTCCTCCAGTCTAGGCATAACGCCTAACTTATACAAAAGGGAGAAAAAATGAAAGAAAAAAGTTGATAAGCCGTTTTTACCATCCGTAAAGCCGCACACTAGGTGATGCGTATATGCGAGAGAGAGAGAGTGGAGGGGGGGGGCGGCAAGGAAACGGTAAAGTGGGAGAGAAAGAATAAAAAAGAGATGGACCCGAAACCTATTAAATAACATCCGTCGGCACAACCGGCCTCACAGGAGGATCCACACTCCTCACGCTTCCCCCAGAGTCCCTTTTGTTTGGCCGCTCTTATGGAGCATAGCTCTCCTCCAAAGCAAGTGAATTGGGTCCTGGATACTGGGGTGGACGGCACGCATAGCTGGCAGGTTCCCCTCCTGCTTCCTCCATCGGAACCTCCTGATAAACGTGCCCATGTGGCGGAATCACTTCCTCCCTCTAAGACCCAGAGCCCTTCTCCCGCGTAGCAGCGGTCCCAAGGCTCTGTCGGTTGTTGGTCGACCCCCAGATATCACTATCCATGCTCTCCCTCCTATCCCTCGGCAACCTGCACGTCCTTCTCCTCCCGCGCTTGTTCCCGTTGCCATAGTAGCGCTTCGTGGAGAGGAGGGCGTGGGTGAAGAGAGCGACGCTCAAGCACAAGAATCCGGTGATCGCCCCGAATATTATCAGAAACATACGGATGTTGTGACTTGATGCCTTGGATTCGTTCTCCTGCACGACCTTTTGGGCCCACTTGGCGGCGTCGGGGTTGTGGGTCATTGTCGTTACGGTAGAGGAGTTTGGATGGAGTGCGCCGTCTGGTACCGCCAAAGCTAGGGGCTAGAAAGCTGGCAGAGGTACGATAGAAAGAGCGTTTGGTGCATTGTTGGTAATTACCCCGCCGGGGGAGGTAGAATCTGTGAAATGGATTGAAAATGAGAATATGGCTCTAGGCTAGAAAGAAGCCAGTATTTAGGAAGAGGGTTGTGGGGGGAGAAGTGTTTTGTCTTTACCTTCTATTCGACCGGATGAAGCGCGATCGATTATTTTAAGAAACGTGGTCGTTTCTATAGCTCGGTATGCTGTGAGTGGCTGTTCAGTCGGGGCCGGTGTGGTTGTCTCCGCAGGAGTTTCAATAGAAATGATTGTTTGTGTACTGTGCGAGGCTGGCGACAAAAATCACGGGCAGATGAAGGTTTTACATGCACTGAAAACACCCATATTCACGACCTTCCAACCACTGATCTAGTAAAGCAATCCAAACCAAATAATCCACATGTGATATAATTCTCTGGATTCTACTCTATAGCCTTTTTGAACTCTGTATCTAAACTGGCTGAGGAACAAGGGAGTAAAATTGGCCCTGGCGCAATTTTTGGCTATTTTGTATGATATGGGAAATGGCAGGGCTTGGCCCTGTTTTCAACTTCAACTTTACAATGTTGCATGCCAGGTCAGCCAGTGACTCTTTAAAGATCTGTGAGCACTTGAGAGGATATTTGAAGGAATTTTGGACTACAATATGAATTTTTCATTTTTTTCAGCTTCAAGATGCATTAAATGAAGAGGGCGAAGTAGACTAGTTTGGACGGTACATGCCATTCTACCGGTGATTTTTGTCGCCAGCCTCGTACAGCGTCTCAACCCGCCAAAGCACACCTTTAGTGAGATTTATGCCCTACTATTTTTCTCCACTAAGTCACATGGACACTTGAATCACCATCCTCCCCAGCCATTCCCTCGGTATTCTCCCCCCTCAATCTCTGTCGAAGTTGCCTTTCTTTGATGCCCCTAATTGATAAATCAGGTCTTGGGACTACCGCCCTCGCACTATCAACTGACATAGTCCCTGCAATGATACCCCTACGCAGCTCCAGAACCCTCAGCTTTCCCGACCGCCTATTCTGCTTCATGTAGAAATCCATGAAAAATTGATCTCCAGGTGGTATCATTCCTCCGAGCTCTGACTGCCTTTCAAGAAGGACCACCATGATTGCATACAGGTAACTGATGTGTAGAGAGTTATTCCCCGCGGATACCAGCGCGTCGATTGTGTTAATTAGAGCTATGCACCAGGTCCCCCCGCTTTTAGTAACCATAACTCATGCGGCGTACAACGCCTGGTAGACTTGGGGATTGTGGATTACCTTCAAGATAGACAAGGAAAGACGGGAATCGATAGGGATCAGGGTGCGGGGGGAAGTTCGTATCTGCATTGATGTCCAGGTGCCAGCAGCTCGCAGGATAGAGCATCACCTTGTATGAAGAGGGCGGATGCTACAGTCGATGAGCAACCCAGCCCCCAGGCCCGCCCACGACTGGCATGGAAGTCAGCTGGCAAGTATGGAAGTCTATGTCGCGGAAGCCTTCGTTGTGAAGAATGGAAAGCGCCAAGTCAAACTGCTCGTCGGCAATCGCAAGGTCGAGATCAGCAAGAAGGAGATCTGATCCGAAGTGAATTACGGCCGCATTTCCAACTATGCAGAGTTTTATCCCAGCACTTTCGAGGATGGCAGTGGGAAGGAAAGGCGATATTTCAGCAGGGGGTTGAGACTCTGCGTTAGTAGGTGAAGACATTTTCGAAAGGTGGCAAGGACTGAGGAGATGTTGTATGATGGAAGAACTGGGAACTTGAATTTATATCACTGGTGTGCCCTGAGACGTTTGGTAGGGTAACCACAGTGTATATAGAGACCGTTATGATATCATACCAAGGATGTGACTGGCAAGACTAGCCCTTTGGGAGTATCATACGCTTAAGATCTTAAAAATAACCTCAACCTAATCATGTTAACCCTCAACCTGGGAATTCAAGTAACAATGCGACCAGTTAGAAGGTCTTTGGGAAAACTGAAAGCAAACAACGTAAATGAGGGAAGCATGCAGAACGAGGCCCCACACCCAACGCACTTGAAGCACTGGAAACCAGGCTTCAGGTTAGGGAGTTACGCCACATATGCAAGTATCATATAGACTAATTAAGGTGTTTGAAGGTTGAACCAAGTAACCAGGTAGGAAGGAGGTGAAAGATTAAGGTTACCGCCATATCAGGGCACACCGGTAATTTAAAATTTAAGCTTCCGTTTCTTCTATGATAATATTATTATGATACAACATCTTCCACCCTCAGTTCCTGCCACCTTTCGAAAATGTCTTCACCTACTAACGCCGAGTCTCAACCCCCTGCTGAAATATCGCCTTTCCTTCCCGCTGCCATCCTCGAAAGTGCTGGGATAAAACTCTGCATAGTTGGAAATGCGGCCGTAATTCACTTCGGATCAGATCTCCTTCTTGCTGATCTCGACCTTGCGATTGCCGACGAGCAGTTTGACTTGGCGCTTTCCATTCTTCACAACGAAGGCTTTTGCGACATAGACTTCAGTTCTTGCCAGCTGACTTCCATGCCAGTCGTGGGCGGGCCTGGGGGCTGGGTTGCTCATCGACTGCAGCATCCGCCCTCTTTATACAAGGTGATGCTCTATCCTGCGAGCTGCTGGCACCTGGACATCAATGCAGATACGACCTTCCTCCCGCACCCTGATCCCTATCGATTCCCGTCTTTCCTTGTCTATCTTGAAGGTAATCCACAATCCCCAAGTCTACCAGGTGTTGTACGCTGCGTGAGCGATGGTTACTGACGGCGGGGACCTGGTACACAGCTCTAATTAACACAATCGACGCGCTGGTATCCGTGGGAGATAACTCTCTACACTTCAGATACCTGTATGCAAGCATGGTAATCCTTCTCGGCAGGCGGCCAGAGCCCAGAGGAATGATACCACCTGGAGATCAATTTTTCATGGATTTCTATATGAAGCAGAATGCGCGGTCGGGCAAGTTGAGGGTTCTGGAGCTGCGTAGGGGTATCATTGCAGGGACTATCTCAGTTGATAGTGCGAGGGCGGTAGTCCCAAGACCTGATTTATCAATTAGGGGCATCAAAGAAAGGCAACTTCGACAGAGATTGAGGGGGGAGAATACCGAGGGAATGGCTGGGGAGGATGGTGATGCAAGTGTCCATGTGACTTAGTTGGTACACTGGAGAAAAATAGTAGCGCATAAATCTCACTAAAGGTGTGCTTTGGCGGGTTGAGACGCTGTACTAGTATATGTGCTGGAATTCCATCCCTGAGCACCTCTGGCAGACGCCAATAGCGATACGCAACCTGGTAGGTGTTTCGGTCGGCCACTTGCCGCTGGGAACTAGTTCCGCAATTCAAATGGAGTTACTGGTCGGACCCCCTCTACCACCCCTCGAAGTTGAGGCTTACTCCATGTTTGGCATCTGGACTGTGGCGCCTCTAACTTCTCACCGTTGATCGCATATCACACTGCCGTATTCTTATACTTCTCCTTTGCATTGCTGTCTGCCCTCGTATCTAGCGTGGTAGAGCTACGATCATGGCCCTACCTTCACTACCTACCGCATTGTGTACTGCCTAGATAAATCAGCGTCATTTTCCATATGGTATCCCCCAATATCTCCTGGTGTTCTCACTGCCTTCTCATTTTCATGGATTACTCTGGAAATGGAGCGTTGTTCTCTGGGTCAATAGATTTATGGAGCGCGCGCTAGTTTATAGATGATAGTCTTGAGATTCAAATATTGTCCGCTCTTGCGCGCCCTTCTTCGCGGGACCTAGTACCATGTTTCCACCTCCTCCACGTTCATACCACCATTTAACTCTCGGGGTCTCTTGGCTATTTCCTTGTGTGGAAGTGAAAGATTTAGAGAGTATATTGAATGCTCGTATTTTTCGGAATTTTGGGCGGATGCGCAAAATAAGTTCTTAGATATTCACGGCATATGACTCTATGTCAGTTGGTTGACTGGTTGAGGGGAAGTAGTTGTGATCGATTACAGCAGGCAACTGCGATTTTGGTGTGATTGGGGCCGATTCTGTTTTTCGTTTGGGTTGGGTTTTATTGTTGAAATAAATGTCCCCATTCTCTGCAAACGAGCGTATTCATAGCTCTTGTGAATGTGATGTACGGTAATTATCGTCGTAGTAACGCGCGAGCACGCCGCAATGCCGCACCTCTTTGTCGCACTAATGATCCGCCAGTAGCCTGGCCTCGTGGCGGGTTAGTAAGCACCAGCAGTCTCGTTGCGAGCCCATCTGGTTCTGAGCCCTGTGAGTGTAATATCTGGAATGCACATAGTGCTGGAATTCGATTAGTGTATTATATAGTAGCTGCGTTCATGGCAAAAGTGTATGAGAGTCCTTGCACGTGGTTTTGGAAAACTGAAAGAGAGCCATATTTGGTTTCTGCGCACGAAAAAGGGATTATTAACATGGGGCCGGTGCCCGTGCTAACAGATGACGAAACATTGAATAGGACAAGTTATGAAAAATAGAAAGAGCTGGGAAGGAAAATTTTCATGATTTGACAATCCCCTTCCCCGAATTTCCTGCAACTTTGGCTTGCTCCTCCTTCCCTCTCAGCTTATTGGAAGCTATCCAACCAACAATTCCAACGACACTTCCGATTCCAGCACTCCCCACCACACCCCTCCAACCTAGGCCCTTCTTCACACCTCCTAATACTCCCCCTACAAGTGCTCCCGAAGCACTCCATTCATCGATCCTATTTTGAGGCTTATTCTCGAGCAACCTCCATGATCGGTCTTGCCACTCGATCTCCTGTTTCCCATACATCCTCAGCGAAAGGGCTACCGCGGCAAGGCCGGTAGCTGCAACAACTCCAACACCAGCACCCCGGACCACAGAGGCTATCAGTGGTGACTTGCGGGCATGAGCAGAAAGCCCAAATCGCACCCCGCCATAGAGAGATCCGAGGTCCGCCCCGAGGTTGGCCCCACGGTGTAAGACATGAGTGGTGAGAATAGTGCGCGAGTAGGGCTGGTCTTCGGCATAGTCTGGGTGGGGGACGAATCGATCCATCTTGAGAGACTTCAAAGAACCGTTATCGACAGTGGAGACTCTTGGATTTGTGTGATGGGTTTGCTCTCGATCGCCCGGTCGGTCGGCTCTGAGGTTGCCTTGTGGTAATTCAGTGCGGCTAAAGTCGGGACGGACATTTGCCGCGACGGCGTGGTTGATGCGCTTTGTCAATCAAGCCTTAACTCTACCTTACCGATAGTTTGAGAGAAAGACTTCTTAGTGTAGGCTGAAAAGCTCTCTTAGTCTAATTTAGTGCGGGAATAATACCGCATTAGGGAGGTTTTGTGTGTGGCTGTCCTTGGTTGGGACGAGTAAAATAGTCTGATCGCCAAGACATGACAGCCAAAGCACTTGGGCAAATGCTGGAAGCACTCTCTTCTCACGACAATAGCTCATTTTAAGAAACACGATTGAAAAAAAGTACTCCAACCAATTCGGGAGCAAAGAGATTGACAAATATTCAAGCATAGATCGTTGGAAAAAAGATTCAGGATAATTAAGAAACAAGGTTTTTGGTTCATCTAAGCCGCACCCCATACCACACACGACAAGAGGGGGGGGTTCCTGCTTTCAGACATATCCGGTCTGCTCAAAGACTGTTGTCGTTGTCTCAAGACTGAGTGCATGCCATTCAAGATATAGGAATTGCCTTCTTTATACCACCTACTGTTACTACTACCCTGTATCCACTTGTCTTCTGCATCCCTCCCTCACCCCACAGAACACGAGAATTAGAACGTCACATTTTCTCTCAGTAAAGGGGCTGGGGGATAGCAGAATCTCGCTACCGACATCGCCTAGTTCCTATATCAACTTTGATAGCCCACTTTTGCAACCTACGCGAGTGACGTTCAAGCAAATCTGGTGTCTGTAGCATTGTCCATATGGCAATTTGTATTTCTTTTACTTTCCGAATTCACTTCTGAAGAAATTGAGGTCTACAATTCCCCTTCTGCAGTATTTGAAGTCGCATGTAGTCAAGTGTATTTGACCATGTCAGTGTTGACATAGGCCCGGGAATATTTACCAACTTTGTGAGATCATACTCGATCACTCGGAAGCTTGTAGATATCAGTAGGAAAATATGGCTTCTCAAGACCCTACTACCGGTGGCTGACCCCATCATATACCTTTGGTATATGGACACCGAGCTGAGGATATCACTTGGACCTCTCGTTAGGAAGTTGGCCATCTTGACATGGGACATGTTGTCCTGTATGACTGCTAAGGCCATGTAGTAGAGCAGTAGTTGCTAGAGTAACCCCATGGGGGGATGTCATGTTAGGGTCTTACCACGCTCGCCCCACGCAGCCTCCTAGCAGTGTTTATACCGTGGGACCTCTATAAAATTCTCGTTCACCACCTTCCCCCTCTCCCCCTGCTCGCCGATTTCCATCTGATCGCTTCCCGTTCCAATTTATATCAAACTTCCGCTTTAACGTCTAATGGCAACCACCAGCAATCAATATTTACGCGAGGTGGTTACTGCCATCGCAAACCTCAAAAAGTCATTCGGAGACTCGGAGTTTATTCTTGTTGGTGGAGCATCTTTGATCTGTCAAGGATCGGAGCGCATCACCGCAGATGTTGACATACTTTTGCCCGGCACCTCTGTCCCCTGTATCGCCCTCATTGTCAAGCAGTCACCAGAGGTCACCCTGCGGGATGGAGTGATTTACACCAAAGGAGTCAAGACCGAGTTTTCCGTTGATATTCTCCAGAGCGTTGTTTGCGATAAGACCTATGAGGATCTAGAACCGTTTACCATCACAATTTTTGATCAAATAAAGACATTAGACTTTCCCATCTCGTTGGGGGTTAAGATTAGGTGCTGGTTCCTACGGAGTGACAGTGAGCAAGGCATTCAAAAACAGGAATCTGATCTTGAAGATATCGATTTCATTTGCAAAGAGATGGAAAAAACCGGAAGAGTTGTTGATGATGTCGTGGCTAAAGTTATTCCAATTAGCTGCTATAATATGCAGCTCGTAAAGGACAGCTTGGAGGCTGGGAACCTTGACCGATTCCTTGCTATTGGCGGTAACAAGTTCCAGGTTCCTTGGGATGAGGATACCGAGGACCAGCGTGAATGCTACACTATCTTGATGGCTGATGCAGAGGACGCGGTGGACCAACTTGAAGATGCAGTTATAAAGGAGGTAAGTGGTATCACAAGTGGGAGTCCTAGAATTAAGAGGAAATTTTGAAAACTGCTTATACGTCTATTTTAAGGAGAACTTGGAATAAGCATTTTCGGATGATTGTTCCCTCGCGGATTCGACGGGCTCTTTTTCTTTTACATGTTCCTGCCTGTTCTACTTCTTTTTTCTTTGAATGCCCTATGCAGTGCTTGGCTTGATATTGATTGATTGATTGCCAGTGATTGATTGACGGCTAAGTTAGTCTCCTACTTCTCGAAATTCCATTTCCGATTTTTTCGAGTTTGATTTGCTGGGGCGTGCTTGGGGAACCTGTTTTTATCAGCTAGAATTTTTTCTCTTCAATCATCTACTCTACTTTAGAGTACTTTCCCCCCTCGCTTTCCTCATTCATGTCAATTCTCTGATTGTTGCAACCCAATTGAACCTAAACTCAATTCAATTCAGTCCTTTTGCCAATGCTATAGCCATATCCTAACTCCCAAGCACTTCCCACATCAAACGTGCTACCACCATTATACCAGCACTGCACGCCGACCGCATTAGCACTCGCCGTCTCGAAGCACTCCAAGCATGAGTTAGTAGTCGCGAGTTATAGCCTTGCGTATGGTGCCTTGGTGTGGGTTGCAGGGTGTTCTACATTATCCGTCATTTTCCTTTTGCTTTGGGGGTCTTAGTAATAGCACGGGTTGTGTTTCTTCTGCCATCTCCTTACCTCTAGGTGGTCGCAGTGTTGGCAAGGCTGGATCACTAATATGAGATATGTCTTATGGGCACCTCAGTTAAAGACTGTAAACTGGGCGGAAAGTGAAAAAATTCCATCTATGTACAGTACAGCATCTCAACCCGCCAAAGCACACCTTTAGTGAGATTTGTGCGCTACTATTTTTCTCCAGTGTACCAACTAAGTCACATGGACGCTTGCATCACTATCTTCCCCCAGCCATTCCCTCGGTATTCTCCCCCCTCAATCTCTGTCGAAGTTGCCTTTCTTTGATGCCCCTAATTGATAAATCGGGTCTTGGGACTACCGCCCTCGCACTATCAACTGAGATAGTCCCTGCAATGATACCCCTACGCAGCTCCTGAACCCTCAACTTGCCCAACCGCGCATTCTGCTTCATGTAGAAATCCATGAAAAATTGATCTCCAGGTGGTATCATTCCTCTGAGCTCTGGCCGCCTCCCGAGAAGGACCACCATGATAGCATACAGGTATCTGAAGTGTCGTGGGTTATCTCCCACGGATACCAGCGCATCGATTGTATTAATTAGAGCTGTGCACTAGGTCCCCGCTGTTAGTAACCATAGCTCACGCAGCGTACAACACCTGGTAGACTTGGGGATTGTGGATTACCTTCAAGATAGACAAGGAAAGACGGGAATCGATAGGGATCAGGGTGCAGGAGGAAGGTCGTATCTGCATTGATGTCCAGGTGCCAGCAGCTAGCAGGATAGAGCATCACCTTGTATAAAGAGGGCGGATGCTGTAGTCGATGAGCAACCCAGCCCCCAGGCCCGCCCACGACTGGCATGGAAGTCAGCTGGCAAGAACTGAAGTCTATGTCGCAAAAGCCTTCGTTGTGAAGAATGGAAAGCGCCAAGTCAAGCTGCTCGTCGGCAATCGCAAGGTCGAGATCAGCAAGAAGGAGATCTGATCCGAAGTGAATTACGGCCGCATTTCCAACTATGCAGAGTTTTATCCCAGCACTTTCGAGGATGGCAGCGGGAAGGAAAGGCAGTATTTCAGCAGGGGGTTGAGACTCGGCGTTGATAGGTGAAGACATTTTCGAAAGGTGGCAAGAACTGAGGGTGGAAGGTGTTGGAGAAACGGGAGCTTAAATTTCAGGGCCTGTTTGGTAGAAATGGAAGAGGCGGAGGCCGTTCCGCTGCGAAATGGTTTGACTTGTATCATACCGGGGGTTGCGGGTAGGTCTGGCGAACGTGGCTCGCAGAATTTCTATGTAAATGGCAGCCAAGCCTTCGCCGTACTTTTGCTCACACCCTAGTACTGTACTCGTATGATACATGATAACTTACAAGTACTACACTCGTGTCTAAAAAGTTCTCGCTGATCTAAAAGTACTCTAGTAGGGCTTGGCGGTTTCAGAGGTACTATTACTTGGGTAAGATTCTGTTTTCTTATATTAAGTAGTCCATATTATCGAGATTTTGCACTGGGTGCACGCACTCCGCGGGAGCGAATTGTAAACCAAGTGCAAGATGGAAAAAGAGCGAGGTTTTGCAGCTGTTGCCTCCCGCACTTCAATTTCTTAGGCTCTGTTTGGTTGTGCTGGGCCCATTCCGTTGCCACATACAAACGACCGTTCCCCTTCTATTCCAAAATGGGAGAACGGAATGGGCGTTTGGCAACGGTAAAAGGCATCTACCATTCCATTCCCAAACAGCCCTGACAAAGCAGTTGCCATGTAGAAACATTATAAGCAAATATTTATATCATACCAATAAAATAATTATTGTCCTCTAGAATAACTCCTTTATAATATAATATCAACAATACATCCTTGATTCTTATTTTTATTTCCAACAATTGAATGAGTACTCCAGCAGATAATAGCAGTGGGAGAAGGAGCTGGGTCTACAAGCTAGAGCTGGAAGCCAGGAGCAGATTTTGTGAATTCAGGGAAGTTGTAGGTAGAGCGTCGAAGGTTTAAATTTGAGAAGCATTAGAAACACTAGTAAAATTTCTCCATGAGGCTCTAGGGTGAAATTTTTTAATGTGTTTGTCAGAAGCAAATGGTGCCAAGTTGGCAACAACCGTTCCTCCAGGTCCGACCGTTTCCCACTGGAACGGTCCTGAATGGGCCCAGCACAACCAAACAGGGCCTTAGCAAGCATGATTATTCTCCATCATAGTGAGAGATTGTTCGGTGTATTCTTATTTATTTATTAAATTTTTATATTTATTTTAAACACTATCTAGGGTACCGGTACTACATTGTTCGGTGTGTTTGAGTAGGGTTTTGGTTACGACATTGAAATCCTCCAATCATATCATTTGTTTACCCTCCAAATTCAAGGCGAAGTGCGTGCAGAAGGCTGCACTCCAGGAGTGCGTGCGAGCCCCCGCACTTCCTGTCTGCGCTCCAGTAACCCTTACCCACGTTGTTACTGTGGCAACTGGAGTGCGTTTGGCCGTGCAAAATCTCGATATTCGGTTCATCCGCAATTTCTCTTAAGGGGGAATAAGGATTCACAAGGACTGGGTGTTCTACTTGATCTTTTTTAGAGCATCTTTAATAGACCCTATACCGTAGTACAAGTATGATACAGCATAAATACTTCTGCTACTGCCAAGCCCTACCAGAGTACTTTTGGATCAGCGAGAACTTTTTGGACACGAGTGTATTCAGAATTGGGGGCCAGTAGGGGCACCAGTTCCAAAAGGGGGTTCTGAAAGGGGACAAAAACTAGGCTCTCATGGTTATCCCGATTGATTATTTTAACAATAGATGGAGTTGAGAGGCGGGAAAAACTACAAACAAGCAGTACTTGTACTCTAATATAAAACGAAATAACTGCCTTCCGTCTAGCCTTCTTTTCAATAGTTTCTGCCGGCCCACTCCCTATTGGCCTTTCATCCCACCCCCTGCCCACGGTCTACCAACCTTTCCAAAAAGCCCCTCCCTAGCATACCTAACTTGTACGCCCATTCCCCCAATACCTTAAATCCATAAATCCTCTCCAACTCTTTCCTTCTCTCCTTGCTCCCAGCTAGCCTTCAGCTCTCATGATTACCCTGCTCCCAGCACAGTTAGTCTTCAGTTCTAGCATGGTTTTGCCGATAATGTTTTGCCTTTTCTGAATCACTGGTTCCCATACCACCTTTAAGCTTGCTACCTCAACTTTAGTTCATTTGTGTCGCCACTACGGCCATCATTGTTCCTGTAATTATCGCTATTATGACATCGCTAATCCAATTCTACCCCATTTCCACCAGTTCCGGAACACTGCTAATAGTTACCTGATTCCGAATACATGATGAGAACGTAGGTACTCAAGTACTTGCATTTTCATCGTGTATTCGGAATCAGGTAATATTAAAGATTTATGTCATAGTATTATCACCAAAGATGGCGAGCAGTACTTATGATTACTTGCATCATTTATTCTCGCACCAGGCCAAGCTTGTTCTCTTTTATTACCTTTTAGTTCACACATAGGTTACTCCCACAAACTTACGATCTGCTACATTTCCCTCTTTGTATTAAACCTATCATATCTTTGATAATTCACATAATTCTGACACACCTCCCAGCACTTTTATAGCAACCGTATTCCGAATACAACGATGAGAATACAAGTACTCGAGATTCTTAACAGTGCCCACGACGAAGCTAGGCGGGTGACGAACAATGGTATCGGTGTTCGGTGGGCTAAAATGTAAATTGTCAAGGCTCAGGTTACAGAAGATTTCTGGTATGATATCATAATTGGTCCTGTTGGTTACCCGCCCAGTCTCCAGCACGGCGCAGAATGTACCCCGGAATCAACCACGGCCTCTCCTAATATTTGTCAGTGTTGGTAATTCAGTCTTGCTATGATATTTCCTTCTTTTTAGGCACCGGCCAACAATCGTGTCACAATGCGGACTATGATTAATGAATCAGCTGATTCATGATCAACTCATCCACAACGCGGAGTCCATGCTATCATGCAGACCATAACGCGGTGTGGTTTGAAAGAAGTCCATTTGGCCTACTGGTACCGGTATTCGCCTGACCCCCGGATCCGAAAGGTGACGATGTGCCCCGGTATTCCGTGTACCGTAATCAGCCCCAAGCCGAGTCACGTGATTCTCGGATCTCTCGCCCGAGAGGTAGTGTCGATAAGGTTTGAGTTGAATGGTTGACGAAAGTCTGACTTGGCCAATAAGGATCTCCATAGATCTCCCCCGGATGTTACCATGTCTCTCTGCCGTGCTTTGCTTTTGGCTCGGGAAGGACATCTTCCGGCGACTCCGTCCACCCTTCACTATGATACTGCCAAGCTTGTTACCCAGACTCTATCCACCCTTTCGCGTAGTAAATGATGAACATGTCACTCTACTGCTAGTTCCCCCCCTGGATAATGCAGTTTGCGGCACGGGAACTTAGTTAGGCACCTAAGTTCTACCGCATAATCTAATGAAACTCATCCTCACGCTAAGAGGTCAAAAGAAGGTGTGGCGAAGTATGATACACTGACCTCTTGAGGTAGAGAGCAACGTCAACGGACTGGGGGCTCAATGAACAGACCAAAAAAAATCGCCGCTTACTAACGGAGAAGGGTTACTTCGTGAGAAGTCCTGACCCACAACTCGTTTTTGGTCTTTTTAATCCGGTGGTGATATGCGTCTTTGCTTGTTATTGGCAAGAGTTTTAACAAGATATTGTTGAGCGTGTTTGCTGGGGGTCTTAAGTGTGGAGGTTGTGGTTGTCCAACTCACGGGCTCGAAGTTGGTGATATTTTAAGGATTGGGCCATGGTTTGTTGTGCCCGGAACTATACTCGAGTCTAGGTAGCCCTCGCACTCGCAATACTTAATTATCTATGGCGGGCTCGGGGGCCCGTGGATTACTAGGTGATCTCCGGGTTTAGTACTGTGCTATATAAGTAGTAAGGTATGGTGCTGCCTGATTGTTCCTATAGTGGATTGTTCAAATTTTTATTATGTAGCACTCTATCTGAAGATTGAGCGGGTTTGGAGGTTGGCACGGTGAATTACCTAGGGAATTTCAAGGTTTTGCAGGCTGGTGGAATACCGGTAGAGCTCAGTGTGGAACATCTTGGCTTTTGGGTGTCGCGAGTTGATATAGGATTGGGAATAATTAACGAGCAGAAGAGCAGAGAAAACCACACGGACTGCAAAGTCTCTTGGAATCCACTATCTCGGTCGGCCTTGAAGCCCCCGGATTCCGAAGCGAGAAAGAGGCTTAGCATTTTCTTGACACAGCATCAGATCATCGCTCGGGACATGTCGGTCTTCCTGAACCGAACTAAATCCGCTCTGTGCTGGCGGGCTGATTTCCGCTGGTGATCGGTTGGTGGCTTTCGAGAGACTCTACAGTATGTAAGCTACAATAAGCTACCATCACTAGCACTACCGTATGTCCTAATCACCCCGAGAAATTTGTAATACATAGCATATTAATCATGCGTTCACCGACCATTCACCGGTCCATCGTTCCATCGTTGCACCGATTAATTCCCCGATAAACCAACAAGGGGCGGGGTTGTGGCCAGGGTTTTCTGCTTTGAGTTTGTCAGCGGACGGTGGAGTTAAGCCCGAAATCACGTGATTTCTCGCTGCGCGATCTGTAGGTAGCCGGCCCAAATGTCGGGGGTTTTGCTTTTTGAGTCTTATCTTTTGTCTAAGAGGTGTTATCATCGGGGCCAATGACTGCCTGTCCTAGGCCGTGTTCCCGGAAGGTGGGATTAAAGAAATAATATGTCGTACAGCAAAAAGTCTGTGCATCTCTGAGGGCCCTTACAGAATATACCTTTCCGGGCTTATGTAGCCTGAGACTATTAAGCGTTAGGGATAAAAGTTTTGGGGAGTTGGTTCAGGTTAATCCGTAAAATAATCCCTGTCTTGTGCGAAAGCGTCCCCCCCCCGGCACTCGTACTGGAGCAACATGGAATTGCGCTGCCCGCCTTAGTGCCGGTACCGGACTACCGTCAACTACGGTAATGCTTAGTTAATTAGAGAGCAGCGGGATGTGGGTTGGCGGGTGAGTGCGAGAGGAATTAAGAAGATTTTTTTAAGGTTTTTCTGTGCTTCCCATATTTTAATTTTTTGAAATATATATATTGCTGGGTTTCCCCCTCTTCATTGTGTTATCCTTTTCTCTTCAAGCTGCGTTAGTTGTTAGTTTCTGCCTATTGAGATAATTCCTCTCTTGTCATCTCCTTCTTTACATCTTTACCTGCTTTCTACCCGGCTCATTGGAGAGATGGCATCCAACATCGTGATCATCGGTGCTTCGTATTCGGGCCTCCCGGCAGCACACTATCTCCTCAAGCACGCTCCAGAATCTTGGACAATCACTCTGATCAACCCTTCGACAAACTTCTACTTCAACCCTGCCGCCCCCCGCGCTTTGGTCGAGCAGTCCATCCTTGGGAAGAATAATGCAGACCTATTCATCCCCTTCCTACCCAAGCTCGAAAAACACGGCTCGCGGTTCGCATTCCTCCACGGCAAGGCTTCGGCGGTGGATACTAATAGCAAGACCGTCACCGTCGCTTTACACGGCGGGAAGGGAGAGACGGGCGTTACGTATGACCACCTCATCATTGCCAGCGGAGCGAATACATCCGGGGGCACTGGGAAGGAGTGGGGCTTCAAGCATGCCCGCGACGGCAATACCGAGGAGATTGTAGCCAATACCCGCGCCGCCGTCAAGGCCGCTAAAAAGATCGTCGTATCAGGAGCAGGCGCAACGGGTGTGGAATTCGCCGGGGAGATCAAGGACTTTTATGGCGCAGAGAAGGAGGTTCTCATTATATCCTCCAGCGAGGAACTCCTCCCGCAGGTGCCACGGACGGACGTCGGCGCGTCAGCGAGGAAGATCCTGACCAAGATCGGCGTGAAAGTCAAGACGGGCGTCAAGGTCGTCGAAGAACGCCCCGCTACGAAGGGCGTCGAGGGAGTCGTGGAGCTGGTCCTAAGCAATGGCGAGGTCCTTTCTGCTGATCTGCACATCGCTACCTGGGGAATTTATCCGAACACGTCCTTCCTGGCAAAAGATTTGCTCGATAGCGCGGGGTGGATCAACATGGACGAGTACATGCGCGTCAGGGGGACGCAGAATGTCTGGGCTATCGGAGACGTCACGCACTGGGGGAACAGGAAGCTCACTACGGTGGATGGGCAATGGGCTGTTGCTATGCAGAATATCCTTTCATCGATCAATGGTGGTGGGGAGGAGGTGTTCAAGAAGTATGTTCACAGCGATGAGCTTCTGATGGCCGTCCCCATGGGAAGGAGGTTCGCCAATGCGGTTGTTTTCATCAAAGGGTGGAAATTGTGGGGAGTCATTGGGTGGCTGCTCAAGGGGAGGACTTATATGATTGAAGCTGCACGGCCGGTTGCTGAGGGCATTGTTACATCCGGAAGAGTGAAGATTTAAGTTTGCTATTTTGTTCTTTTCGTAATTTTTCTTGGGTGCCTCACGGTGGTAGCTCTATTTCCTTTGTGAAGGTTATTTTTTTCCGGCCTTTTTATGTTTTTTATGCTTTTGTGTTTTTTTCTATCAAAGACGCTCATTTCCGGATTGATGGATGCTGGGTGGATTATAGCGTTTCTTTGCTTTTTTCTAGATAGACACATTAATGTTATTGGTTATTAATTGGTAGTCTACTGTTCAAATCCGGACAACCCACTACCTGGGCTTTAATGTCCGGGTTCCGAGACAAAAATTCCTGAGAAGGATTAGGTTTTCCCTAACATTATGCAGGGTCGGCAGCCAGGGGATCTCATTAACGGGTATTCACAACTCTGTTATGTTCGCTGGAAACAAACCCGTCTTGGGGGAGCGGAGATAGTTGTTCTCACGAGTTTTTACCGTAATCGAAAATCGGGTTGATTACCGGCCCCTTTTTCAAGACTACAGTACCTATCAAATGTTCGGAAGTGCAAATAACCTACTACCAGTATAAGTGCCCGGGGGTGTGCTTCCGTACTCGAGTACACGACAGGGATAGTTAACCAGCAAAGTAATCCCTGTCTTGTATTAATGCAAAAACCTTTTCCATTTCAAGCTTTCGAACTACACTAAAGTATCTGCTTCTTCCAATAACGAAAATATATTCGCGAGTAATTGCACTCCGATAATATCATAAATTTATCCCAGCTGTCCCGATCTGTTGTCCGCTAATTAGATAAAGAAACAATATTTAAACACAGGCGGGGATGAACCTACAATACTGCACTCTACATGTATGTATCATGGAAATCACGATCGCACTCGTAATAGGGAGCCCCAGGAGTTCATGGGTTTTCCGTCATTATTGCGAGGTTTTGGATGAAATTCCCCATAGTGAGGTACGCTTGGACTGTACTCGAGTGCAGTACTAGTACTCAAGATGTAGGCTTTGCTCGTATCCAGGTGCCAAGGATTAGCACCCGTTTTGGTATAATTGCTAATTTGGTCAATAACAGATAAGTTACTCGCCACCGAGCCAAGAATTGGTACCATGGGCCAGCGGTAAGTTAGTACTATGTCCGTACTCACGCCATCGGGTTGAAATTGGTCGGTTGGCCAACCAGGTAGTGTGACAGGATTCCAGTATCTTTGACCCCCAGTTGGCTCGTGGATCTAAGATCTCCCCAGTACCATGTTCATCAACTAGACTGCCCGAGTACTGCGCTCGAGCACATCTCCGTGGAATGTTCGTAGCGCGGTCCAATTCCTACGGGAGACTCAATGGCTCGGCTACGTAGGGATATGGTATTTGTCGTCACGTTTACCTTAATTGTGTTTCCCCCACCTACTAAGCTCGAGTTCATGGGTAAACCCCGCACTTCTCCACATTTCTGTCGTGCGTGCCTACCTCCCCATATCCACCCCCGCCAGTCCATCCTTTCACCACCAATCGCAGGCAAACAAAGCGATCAAACCACAACATGGCCTCCAAAGCCTGCTGCGAAATCCCCCCCGTCATAACACACGACTACACCCCAAAGGGCGCCTTCGGGGAAGTCGCAAACTTCAAATCCTACATCACTGGGCCCAAGACTTGTAAGACGGGGATCCTCGTGATATTTGACATATTCGGCTACTTCCCCCAAACCCTTCAGGGTGCGGATATCCTCGCTTCGGCGCAACACCTGGTCGTCATGCCGGACTTTTTCAAGGGAGTGGTGGCGGAACCGAACTGCTACCCCCCCGACACGCCGGAGAAAGGGAAGGCGCTCATGGCATTCCTTAATGGCCCTGCAAACTCCAAGGATGGCGAGGCGAACGTGAGGGCTGTCGCGGAGGGGCTGAAGAAGGAGTTTCCGGAGGTGGAGAGGTGGGGCGTAGTGGGATATTGTTGGGGGGCGAAGGTGGGCTCCTGGTTTCTGCTACTATTGCCCGGAGGGAAGGTGCTAATAAGGAGGAAATAGGTAGCCGCACTAGTCTCCGGTCCCGGGACCCCGTTTACTGCCTCTGCGCAGCTTCACCCTGCGATGATGGATGTGGAGGATTTTAAGAAAGCTACAATCCCACAACTGGTCCTCCCATCGAAGGATGAGCCTGCAGATGCGGTTGAGGCGTACAAGAAGGAATTAATTCTTCATCCGAATGAAGCGGTCAAGACAAAGAGCTGCATTGAGGTCTACGACAATATGGTGCACGGATGGATGGCGGCCAGGGCGCAATTGGCAGACGAGGAGGCCCGAAAGGGATATGAGAGAGGGTATGGGCAAGTTGTTGCATTTTTCGGGGATAATTTGTAAGGTCGCATGTTCTTGGGGAGCGTGTTGCGGATGCCGGTTAGGGGGAAGCTTTGGGATCTTGAGAGCCTATCTGTGGGACTGGAGAGAAGAGGCAATGGTTCAAATTAGCCATCCCCCCCTCTATACTAGCCTGATTCCTATGATGTAACCATGTGTGACTCGCTGGTTGAGAAATGCGCACAATACCGTACTATCTGAACAAGCTCATGTGTACCTACCCACTACGGGTCGATTAAAGAGCGGAATGATATCGTAGATTATCCATCCCGGTCGGGCTTTCTCGTGCTGCACTTAACCTACAACCGGTGCCATACAACCCGCACCTTTGTACACTAAACGGATTCATTCTCGCAATGCCTATACTATATCCGGCCGCACTATGTTCCAGTTTCGCCCTGCAAGGGTACCGGCCACTTATATACTCATAGATCGACGGACGGCAGTGCAGATAATTGACCATAACCCTGCCTGGAAACAGCGATTGAATCAGCAGTAACGGCTACAGTCCTCGAGCGGAAAGGAGGTAGCCAATTTTGGCAAGGCCATGCTGCTACCCCTCTGCTCGAACTTTCTCCTGCTCTCGATACGAAGGTTCTCTAGTTTTTCTCCTTCCTTTTCTCTTTTATTTTATCGTAGTATCTCGCTCTTGTCGGACGAACAAGACACCACCACCTCATCCACAGATATCGAACATTCTGCTGATAAGGGATCCTTTAAGAAATTGAGACACTAAAAAAAGAAATCAAAACATCAATCTTCTTAAAATCCCATCAGCCCCTCTGTTCCCCCCTGAACCAAGCAACCTACGTCCCTACGTCAATGAACTGTATCACCTATTGACAATGGAGTCGCTTCTACTCCTTAAGCAAATGACACAATTAGCCATCCAATTCAAGTGGTAGTTTGATATAGTATTTGCTTTGGAACCTTGCCTTGTTGCACAGAATGTTGAAAATCACCAGTGATCACTCAGTGTTGAAAAGCAGAAAGGCAAAACTGGTGTCTGAATCGTGATCAAGGAGAGTTGTAGTAAATTGCTTCCGGGAAGTGATCAATCGTTGGGGTGAGTGTTATAGGAAAAGGAATGAACAAGCACCTTTGGGAGAGGCAGACTTCGCTCGCACAGCCGGGGGTCTCAAGGCAGGAAGAAAGAAAAATCGTAGAGGTCACACAGAAGGCTTAACTAGTAACCTTAAAGACTTTCCACCTCAAACGAAAAAAAAGGTCGGGTCACGATAGAGAAATTTCCTCTCTCCTTGAGGTTGTAGAAGTAGTCATCGTCCCTCTTTCGCAATCTACAAGCCTTATAAACCTCTTATTGACTTATAGCCCTCATGACAACTACTCACCGTCCATACTAGCAAATCCCATATCCCATCTGTCCGCTCTGTAAAAATTTGATGAATTAAAACATAGAAAAATGTGGAAGGAAGGACGAAAAGCGAAAAAACGAAAAAAAGCATCAAAGCGAAAGGGCAATCAAACCTAATTTCTCTTTCTATTGGCTAGAGAGCCGAGTTATGATACCCAAGTGATCCGAATCTACCCCCAGATACCTCCTCGCCAGGAGAATCAGCGACTGATCCGTCCGGGCGAGTGGCCCATGACTCGCAGTATGACGAAGGAAAAAGGCTTACATAAGTCGCTTAGCGTGCACCCTAATTTCCATAAGACCAAGTGTCTTCTTGGTGATCAATAGAAGGATCAGAGCTTGGTTTTGTTTTTGATATATATTTCTGTCCTCATATACGTTTGGTTACTTTGGTATGATATATGGATACCGAGCTGTGGGTATCACTTGTACCTCTTGTTAGGAAGTTGGTCATCTAGCATAGGACAGCTAAGTGTATGTAGTAGGGTAGTAACTGCTGGGGTAACCTCATCGGGGGGTGTCATGTTAGGGCATACTGGCTAGTAGGAGAGTGGGGACTGTCACTGCGTTCTCTTCCCCTGTCTACGCGTCGAGGTACGGCACACTTGGGTTTTCCGGTCGCCCAACGCAGCTTCCTAGAGGTGTTTGTACTGCGGCACCTCCATAAAATTCCTCCTGTTCATCACCTTTCCCCTCTCCCCCTGCTCGCCAATTTCCACCTCATCGCTTCCCGTTCCAATTCTATCAAACTTTATTCTCTTTAACGTCCAATGGCAACCACCGGCAAGCAAGAGTTACGCGAGGTAGTTACTGCCGTGGCAAACCTCAAAAAGTCATTCGGAGACTCGGAGTTTAGTCTTGTTGGTGGGCGCCTTTAATCTGTCAAGGACAGTGTTCCCAAGCGTCCGGTCCGCCCTGTAGGCACCGCTAGGACTTTAGTCCCGAGCGCCCCGGGCGTCTGTCTCAAGCTATAGGGTAAGATTGTCCGTCTTTTGGGAAAGGCAACTGTCTAAGAGGGTGACTGTAGGGTCTACAGCCCTCCACGGATCGGTAACTCCCGTATCGTACCTGCAGTTCTCACCCGCCATCTGCGGTCCTCGCCCGTCTTCTGCAGTCCTCGCCAATTACTTATAGGACCCGTCAATCACCTATAGGGCCCGCCCGTCACCTGCAGGGCCCGCCGGTCATCCGGAGTTACCAGGAAAATTGCGCCACCTGAAACACTTGCAGTCCTTACCAGTCCGTCCCGTGCTGTCGTCCGGACGGACGCCAAGATACCCGTCCGTCCCGGGCACCATTTCAGGTACGATACTGCCATCCGCCCCGTCCGGGCCCGAATACGGACGGACTGGACGCTTGGGAACACTGGTCAAGGATCGGAGCGTGTCACCACAGATGTTGACCTGCTTTTGTCCGGCACGTCTGTCTCGTTGGGGATTAAGGTTTGGTGCTAGTTCCTACGGAGTGACAATGGTCATGGCACTCAAAAACAGCGATCTGATCTTGAGAATATTGATTTCATTTGCAGAGAGATGGAGAAAGCTGAAGAAGTGGTTGATGGTGTCGTGGCTAAAGCTGTGGTCAAAACAATTCAAAACTGGAAACTGTTCGCATGCATCTAACAAAATTCTCTTTATTTTTCATAGCAATACATTACTGTCCCATCAAGTAATAACTCCCTCCAGATCTCCTCCCTTACGCTGACGTGGCTAATTCACTACAGCATCTCACCAAGTCTCTAATAGCTTCCGGTGCGGAGATTATGTGTGTCAATAGGAATGGCATATAGCTCAAGGATACCAGTGAGCTTACCTAGAACGGAAATTGATGGAGTAACCCCATCGTGGTATGTTAGGTTGGAGCACACTTGTAGGTGTGAGCAGGGCTATGACCAGAGCGCGCGGCGGTGACTGTGCGGGCCACCACAAACTGTATCTAGCCTGAGCTGCTTTCCTTTCTCTGTACATCGCACATCTTACACCCCTTTGCGAACGAACACACTTGTCATATACATCAAATATCGAACACATCTCAGTTTTCCTATTGGAGTATAAAGGTGTTTTGGTGGGGTGGGGGAGGGGAAGATTTATAGTGGCCTCCTGGTCATTTCATTATATTCTACAGTAGTTAGTATAAAGTTAGAGGAGAATGAGCGAGTTGGTGATAGGGGTAATTCATTTGCAGTACACGCTCCCATTACCTACAAAATAACCAGGAGCGAAATTCGGCCCTACTCATTGTAGGGTTCTAATGACCCTAGCCAGACTCCTCCCCCTCTCGTCCTGTTCTAATTCCTCTAATATGTCATCCAGTCTCTCCCTTCCGTCCTCCTCCAACTCGCGGAAATTCATCCCCTTTCGTGTCATTGCATGAACGGCGTACTCAAGGCCAAGGAAATCCTTTTCCTTCTCCCGGTCCACCCACGCTGTCCCTTTCGCCACGGCCAGATCAGACAAGGTTGCCATCGGCACACCATCGACTAAGGTATATCCTCGCAACTTGTGAAGACATCCGCCGACTCCATCCTTGTCTAGGAAATCGAGTTGCACCAGAATATCCATGGAGGATTTATACTCCCAATAACACCCAACAGTACAGGCGAATCGTGAATCCTGATTGGCAGCTGCTTCAAACGCTTTGAAGGATTGTGCGGTCGTTGCGATATCGGCATCGGACGTCCAAACGCTTGCACCGTAAAACAGGAATGCTGCCCCACCAACGACAGCAAAGTTCTCCAAATGCTGCTCCCCAACCAGGTTCCATACTGCCCTCACAGCTTCTATAACCGCCAATTGTCCGGGAACTAGGCCTGTTTGCCCTGGGACCACGTGAGGGGAGGTGCTTCTTCCGGTTGCCATTGTAGGAAAATGTTTTTCTTGATGGTGATGTGGGGAACAATAGTCGCGTGGGAAGTGAGGTGGAGATTTTTGTGTTTGTCGGGTACGATTTTGTGTTGCTGTGGCTTGTTTCCCAATCTTATTCTGTAGAAAAAGCCCTGGCCCTCCTGTTAAAAAAAAAGGTGTCCCTACAGGTCAATTTAGCTACAACTAAATACCGGAACGTGACTGCCTACTACAGCTGTCCACTGAACTGTAAACCCACACTTACGTAAGCTCAGAAAAAAACAAGCACCACGTGAGACGAGCAGAATGGGGACACTTCAAATATAGCGATGCGGATACCCTTCTTGTCGGCTGCTGGCAATGGGCAGGGGGGGTAGTGAGAATACTTCAACACGCGGATGACAACCCCAGAGCTCCACTACAACCTTAACGAAGGTATTGGGGAGCATACGGGATTGCTCCTCTATGCGTTGTAGAGAGTTGCCTTCGCTTCTACCAGGCTTAGGATGTGTAAGGAAGCTTCCTTGGGTTTTTGACGCCGCGGACGGAGGGTGCGAGTGGGGATGGGGGTGCGTTACTTGGATCCTGAGGGTGTAGGAGGGGGAGCGTTCGAGCTCTCGGAAGGTTGTGTCGGGTGCTTTAGCACTGGCAGAGGTAGTATTAGATGTCGTCTCCCTCTCTTCGTCTCTGTCATGGGAGGGAGTTGCCGGTGATGGTTCTTTGCTGGGGTTGTTCTACGTGGGATTCGAGATTGCACTTGTAGGACTGATGGCCCCTATTATTTTTGCTGAGGAAGACACTATCCCGGAGGAAATGACAGTGGACGACTTCGTCATGGCCGAAGTGGAAGTGTAATTCATCACAGAGGGCATACGCATGGCTTGGAAGAAACAAAGGCTCAACTTCCAACACTGATACCTGCCTGGAAGTCTCTGATCCGTAGTGATACCTTTGGACTGGCGCTTCCTTGACCGTGTACATCTCTATAGGAATAGCCTTCGCGACCGCTCGGGTCTCATGGCTGTGACCTGTGCTTGCGCTTCCTCCTCTATATTCACAGCAACCTCCTCAGGGGCCATTTTCTCAATTATATCTTCCTCAGCTCCGCCAATACGGATCTCGCCTGGGTGTTCAAACTCTTCAACCATACACCCTCAACAAACTAACCGGACAATAAAACTCACCCCGTACGGGATCAAATGCTCCACCTTCAAATACCCCTCCCATATGAGTCGGTTCTAAATCAGGAGGGCCTGCGCATGCCGAGAAAACCTCGCTTCGAAGGTATTGAGATCCCTCAAGCCATTTAGGTTGATTGGACACCGATCTCTGACAAACATCTTGAAACTACGAAACATGGATAAGGGAGACTCAAAGTTCGCCTGGAGGGCCGTATCAACGAGTATGTCATCGCGGGGCTCCACGACGGAGAACTTCTTCTCAGAACCGCATTTATTAAGTATGTAGCTATCTTTATTCTCCACAGGGGACCGATTATTAATATTTCACAATCATCTTAATAGATGCCTTATTCTGGGCTCTTTGTGGGAAAACGGGTTTTACACAGTTTTGCTATAGTCAGGAAGAATCTTAGGATTTCTCATTCATGAAAAAATTAAAAACTAAAGCCTACAGGCACATGAGCATGAGCTCCCGACCCACAAACGCCCTAAATCAGCCCGTGATTCCAGCCCCCAACTCTATCGTGAAAACCGGCCAGCACTAACAATACGAGTTACAATTAGTTGTATTCTTGCCAAATGTAGTGGCTATCATCACTTTTGAAAAATAGTTTTACTGCTTACCTTCTACTTTCCTTCCTCAAGCCTATTTCTGACTGCGGACACAATCCCCTTAACAGAGTTGCGCTTTGCTCCACCAGAAGTATTATGCTGGAGGCCAGACCTTGCGTGCCCATTTGGAAAGATCCAGAGTAGTGAACAGTAGGTCTTTTTCGGAGCTATTTTTGCTTGGCCTGCGAGCAAAGACTTTTTCGAAATTCAGTTTTATTGCATTTGTCATAACGGGAGGTGCAGGAGGGTTAGAAGGGTCGGTCAGGGCTACAGAATCAGGTTTGGGGGGGGGTCAACAAGGCCCACAGAAGGGTGTTCGAAATGGTCAACTGGTGCCACAGCAGCAGATTTGGAAAGGTCAACTGGAACTGGAGTGTGAGTAGCAGGTTTGGAGGATCAGGTTCAGAAGGTTCAACTGAAGTGCTGGCAGCAGGTGCAGAAGCATCGCCCAGGGCAATGGTAAAAGAAACCCTGCAAGTTGGAATCTTCTCCGGATGAAGTTCAAGTCCGGTACCAGGATGATTCTGGGGATGGGAAAATTCCCATTGCTCAATGAGAATCTCTTGCTTTGGATCATTTATGGAAAAGAGTAGAACAATATTCACATTTCCCAATGAATTGTCAGGCCACCATTGTGTATCAACACGCAACCGTTCGAGTGTTTCTGACACTCCTGATTCGATGATGAGGGTAGGCCAGTTGGTCTCACTCAGGCAGGATAACTGTGGTCTGAATCCGGAATTGGGTTCCTTTCTGGTTGAATTCTCTTTATATGTGGTTCCCCATATGTCTCTCAATTCCTTATTCAGTTCAGGCCCCATGCTAGCAGTCTTCTTCCAGAGCATTCCACCAATCTCACTGGTAGCAACATCATGGATTGCACCTGCCATGAGTTTAACAATCAATGTTTGTGGCTAATTGAGGTACACAAATCAGAGTTGTTTATAGCATCATGATGTATCGCAAAGTTGTTCGATCTTCGCAAGTTGTGGTTCGGTTATGTTACGAGTTAGCTAACACTGTAGAATTCAGAGCTAAATAGGCCAAGGATATTCGAGACAAGAGATAATAGTCTAGAAGGCAGATAGGTAATCGTTTGGTAAAGGTAAGGTAATAAAGCGTAGTCAAATATCAAAGAGTTAGAATATAACTCGGTAACTTGTTAACTTATTATATTGTTAAGATCTCTGCTCCGTTGCTTGATGATTCTTCAACAACCGGGAAGAGGTCTACTATTTATACTGATGTTCATGCTACTTCAACTGCTTTAGTTAAGAAGTATCATCTTAACAACTGAGTTCATTAGAACAAAGTGCGAACACTGTTTGGCCCTGAAATCTTGCCCTACCCAACTCAGAGAATCTGTCGAACTGCTATTTCATGTGAGGGTGTCCCCACTCAATCAGTAGACAGTCTTTGATCTCTTCATCATGATAGACTATAGATATGAATATGCGGTCCAAATGCCTACATACTAATAGTAATATGGAATATGGAGTGATCAGTTCCGATATCCAGCTATCAAAGCATTATGCAACTAATGCATATTCTACTAGAAAATGAGAGGAGTAGTATTCTCTAAATATCGTTCCAATCGGTTAAACATATCTTGAAACATTCTCTCATCCAGTGTTCCAAGTTGTCTTCCAGATGCCTCTCCGAAGCTCATAACTTTGGGAGCTTTTGTTCGGATAAATGGTTATCTTATGAAGCTGTATACCTCGCTTTTAATATTAGGTAAGCTATTCCAGCTACCGTAATAGCAACCAGGAACCTCTCTGTCTCATCAATCCAGATACTACTGTTTGCCATACCAAATAGCAACTGAGTGAGCATAATAGAATTTTAATAATATTGTAAGCAAGAGTTAATAGGAAGAGGGAAAGCACTTGAATAAAAAGGAAGTATCGGTAAAATTAGTGGTCAAAAGGGTGGAAAAAGAGCGAAAATTGGATAGCTGAATATTGAAGAAGCCGTTGAATTAGGGGTCTTCGATAGTTCAAGTTGTATCTGTAGTATGAGGTGTTGTGTGGAAAGAGAGAACATGTTTGGTGCTTTTGTTCTGTTTACTAGTTAGAAGCGCTCAATTTATATTATTAGAGAAAGCTGCCAAGACAACCCCCTCGGGCAGTGGAAATCTTTCTAAAGACAGTAATACTGACAAAAGAGAGTGTGGTTATTTAGGTTTATTAAATATAAACCTATCATTTAGAGTGTTTTTTTATTTACTTGCACAAAACCCTGAAATATGAAGAAAGGATTGCCAAACATGATTATTTCAGAAAAATGACATTTTTTTATATGATAGCATGCCAAACGGCCTTAGTGTACTTGTAGTAAAATTCAAGAGTTGATACCATATTCTTTCAGTAATGCAACATCACGTACGACCATGTACTAATGAAGTGCACTGGTAGTCTTCCTGTTATGACACTTAGTCAGCTTCTACTTCCTAAGTAAACCAAAAAGGACACGAGCTCCTTGAAGGAAGTCCTTGTTTGGCAAGTACTTGTATTATTATGACGAATATTTTATCCCCACAAGGAATGGCAAACTTTATTTTCATGATTTTTAACGACCCAAAAATTTTCAATAGAGACTAATTAGTACAAGGGTCAGGGGATATGTTTTCGTGCACAATACCGTGTGCATTACAACCACAGCGATTGACATTAGACCTTTGCATAATCAGTCACATTTCGGTTTTTGGCCAATAGTGTTCCTTGGACACCCTCTCAGGATGACTTCAAGTGTTTAGTTTAAGAGCATCCTACTCTTACTCTAATTTCATTACTGGAAGATAGATTTATCTCTTCCATCTATTGTTCTTAGTTTCTCATCTTCCATTGACTACATGGTATCTGTTAATTATGGTTAAGTGAGGTTCTACTACATTTTCAGCAACTAACTTCAAGTTGAAGGTTGCAAAGGTGGGTTTAGTGGCTTCAGCCGCTGTTCAATAAATTATAGACTTGGAAATGGTAGTTTCCAAGTTGCGTTACCATGTGTTCGTTTTATCGAAGCGGAATCATGTGTTGATGAAAGAGAAGGAAATGGAGAAGGAAGAGGAGGAGGCGAGCACTAAGGTGCCCGTGGCTTTCCCAGTCAGGGGTCAGGAGCCTGAGACACAGGTTGTGGCTGGGCCCTTGATGAGGATTAGTGGTATATTTGTGGCAGATGGGGAAGAGGATGCCAGTGTGTGGGTGGCGATTGTGGCGAAGCCTCCGGTGGCTGAGTCAAGAGTGGCGAAAGAGGTACATGAGCCTGAGGTGGTAGTGGTGAGGCTGCCGAAGGGTAAAAGGAGGAGAATAGGCATGAGTGGAAGGGAGGTTGAGGAGAGGCAGAGGAGAGTGAGGTTGTTGTAGCGGGAGCCCCAGTTGGGCTGCGACGGTGATATATGAGATGGCAGGGTGTGGTTAACCCCAGATCCAAGTTTCCTTTGTATTTTCAACCATCCCTGCGATTTGCCAGAGAGCCTGAGAAGTGGCCTGTGCGGCATGTGTAACGGGGTTTTGGCACTGGACGTTAGTCCAAGGCACCCAACGAAAGGAAGGTCCTAAACGATAACACTCGTTTAGCGTGAGGGTTCGGAGACGACAATCTCAGGTCAAGGCTGAACGTGTAACGATAGATCAGGGTCAGGGTTCGTGGGTTCCTGGCGTGGAACTTGGATATCAGAATAGAAGACGTTATATTCTGAAGTACAAGAGTCGTGAAAGAAATACCAGGTAGCGTAAAGAAGCAAGGAAATAGGGGGCTTTTTTTTTTTTTTTTTTTTTTTTTTAATATCATGTATTCGTTGATTAAGGTACAAGAAACAGTGTGGAGCCCTAGCTATGACCGAAACATAACCTGTAAACAATCCAACGACCTGCTTCACCCCCTTATGGGAAAAATCAAACCCCTCCAAACCAGAGCTCATCCTCCCCCCTTATAGCATCTAAGACGAAAGCAAGACGGAGCAATACCTTCCTCCAGACACGTAAGGAAAGACCAGTATAGAAAAGAAACCAGGGAAAGACACAAACCCTTCGGCGGCCCCCCAAAACAAAAGAAAAGAGTCTCACGGTACCAAGTGCCGACAGAGAGGAAAGATAAAACTACTGTTGCCGGATGCCTGAACAATAACCCCTACCTAATCGGCGGCGGGGCAGGCCTTCGTCACGGGCGGAGTGCCCGGAAAATTGGCGACGCTTCGGACTTTAGCATGGGCCAAGGAGGTAGTGCTATTCCATGATACAGCGTAACCTAATGCGAGGTTTGCGACCTTAGAGTAAATCGCTGGAGCGGGAGGAGGAGGAGGGGAGTCACCCAGCGAGGAGAGCCACTCAGCAGTGGAGGTGCCAGCTATCGTGAGGAGCAGTAGGGTGCCAGCCGAGGGGGCAGATAAGGTGCCAGCTAAAGAAGGATGCAGCAGTACTGTGCAAGCGTATCCGACGCATGGGAAGCGGGAGGAGGAAGGCTCGCCAAACAACCGAGAAGTACGAACAAGGAGGACGGAGACGGGGTTACAGTTTTTCGAATGCCGACCGTACCAATCCTGTAACTCAGGAGAGAGTGCAATACCAGAGAGCAGGGCCACCAGGGCAACTACTTCACCGATAGTCCGAAACTAGCGACCTTGTGTTGACGGAGGAAGGAGGGTTGCCGACTGTGCAAAACGCTAAGCGAGACACGTCGCGAAGTGCGGGGTAAAGGGTACGAACATCAACGTGAGCATGCTCAACGAAGACGAACGGAACCAGAAAGGAATCCATAACCCCCGGGAGAAGAGGCCAAAGGCCCCAGCAAGAGTAAGGAGATGAAGGCGTGATAAACCCCCGAGCAGTAGCCACGGGCGGGATAGATCAGAGGCAGAGGACACTCTCACGATGATTTCTCATGGTGTTGAGATTTCAATCGCGGGAGGTGGAGCGGACGAGAAAGATGAAGGAAATAGGGGGCTCTTTTTTTCTTCTTTTTTTCTTCTTTTTTTTTTTTAATATCATGTATTTGTTGATTAAGGTACAAGAAACAGTATGGAGCGCTAGCTATGACCGAAACAAAACCTGCAAACAATCCAACGACCCGCTTCACCCCCTCATGGGAAAAATCAAACCCCTCTGACCCAGAGCCCATCCTCCCCCCCAATAGCACCTAAGACGAAAGCAAGACGAAGCAATACCTTCCTCCAGACACGTAAGGAAAGACAAGTATAGAAAAGAAAGCAGGGAAAGACACAAACCCTTCGGCGGGCCCCCCAAAACAAAAGAAAAGAATCTTACGGCACCAAGTGCCGACGGAGAGGAAAGATAAAACTACTGTTGCCGGACGCCTTAGCGGAAACGCACTAAACCCCAAACCCAAAGGGCTACAGGGGCAGGCAGGTCGAGGACGGACTGTCCCCAGTATTCGGCGACGCTTCGGACTTTAGCATGGGCCAAGGAGGTAGTGCTATACCATGACACAGCGTAACCTAATGCGAGGTTTGCGACCGTAGAGTAAATCGCAGGAGCGGGAGGAGGACGAGGGGAGTCACCCGGCGAGGAGAGCCACTCAGCAGTGAAGGTGCCAGCTATCGTGAGGGGCAGTAGGGTGCCAGCCAAGGGGCAGATAAGGTGCCAGCTAAGGAAGGATGCAGCAGTACGGTGCAAGCGGATCTGACGCGTCGGAAGCGGGAGAGGGAAGGCTCGCCAAAGACCGAGAAGTACGAACGCAGAGGACCGAAACAGGGTCACGATTTTTCGAATGCCGACCGGACCGACCGAGCAACTCAGGAGAGCATCAGCAAAAAAACCTTTTTCACCGGACGTATCGAGCCCGCGTCCGGACGAAGCCAGTCCGCTCTTTGCCTCCCGTCATTCCGGATCTCCTGAGCCCTCTTTGCCTTTCATCTCTTGCGTCTGGTGCGCCCGGACGCCCCACTTTCCCTCCAAAGCGTCCGACGCCCTCCTTGCGACCCCACCCCCTCCCAGCGCCTTCCTGTTG
>Ga0307517_10001120_pt1 | contig 45218 bp, 11 predicted proteins | sample 23_EM_MG_FD_194515 | JGI IMG/M metagenome (GOLD analysis project Ga0307517, IMG submission 194515) | Populus trichocarpa ectomycorrhiza microbial communities from riparian zone in the Pacific Northwest, United States - 23_EM | ecosystem: Host-associated > Plants > Roots > Unclassified | place...
AAGGACGAGCATCATTGGGTTTTAGTAGAGGACAAAAGGAAAGACAAATATGGTTTCCAACAAATAATGAAAGGTACCGACTAAATTAAAGCTTGGGCCAGGCCCCTTAAAACCTCATACCATACAGGCATACAATTAAAAACAGAGAGGGGATTTACTTACATTTGATCCAAAAAAAAAAAAGGGATTTACTTACATTTAATAATAATAAAAAAAAAACAGAGAGGGGACAGAAAAAGAAAAAATAAAGGGATCTAAACTGGAAACGATCCCAAAACTTGGACTCGGCTATATATATATATATATAAAGAGAGAGAGAGAGAGAGAGAGAGAGAGAGAGGGAGGGAGATTTGGAATAATAACAAGAGGAGATTTGTCCAAACAGACAAAATAATTAGATAGCAGTTTATCAGAGCAAAACAGAGAAGGCAGAGGGACATGCGAACCAAACCAAAGTAAATAAACAAAGCTTAGGTCTCTCTCGTAAAGCCTGGCTCGATCATTAAACAAACCAAACGTCAGGAATTGCGGCATTTCCATCACAGCATGGAAGAAGGGCTGATCTGATTGCTTTCGTCAACAAACGAGAATAAATAAAGGTTTAAAGTTCCCACGGAAGCATCTCATAGTCATCAGTACTCCTAATTAGGTTTCTCTTTTAATCTAACCCTTGTTTTTTAGCTAATCTTTTCCCTCCATCACGCTACTATATTGTCTCAAATTCTTGCAAAGCCTCGTCAGGTTGCTGGCTTCTCTCCGGGTCCTACAACGATACTCCGAGTGGCACGCCATCGGCTGCTGGATGGTTCCGAAAATGGAAAGATCCAATCAGGTGGAAGGAGAGGGTTGAAATGTTAAACAGTTTCAATTTTAAATTCCTTGCATTATTTTTTTATTAAAGAATAATTTTTTAAATATATTTTTAAATTTTTTGATATATTGATATTAAAAATAATTTTTTAAAAAAATATTATCTCGATTTATTTCTATATAAAAAAATCTTAAAAAGTAACTGTTATGAAATTATTAAACAGGCTATTAATTTATTAGTAATTAATTGTGACATATTCGTTAACAGAACATTTTCCATTGTGGGCCAACATGTCCATTAAATTCTTATGCGATAAAGATATGTCCACGTGATCAATGGTGGGAATTCGCCAACCTTATTCTTCTCCTTGAAAAAGAGAAGAAAAAAAACTGGGAGCCAACCACCGACTAATTCTTAATTATATTCTACTTAATAAAAGGGAAAAAAAAGGTATTTACTTTAATCAAACCAGAGAATTAAAAAATGAATATGCGATGCGATTATAAATAATGAACCTGCTTAGCTAAGCGGCACGCACGATCAAAATTCATTATCATCCAGTGCTTTTTTTTCTTTTCTGTTCTTGGTGGTCATCCCCCAATAACACTACCAATCATAAGCCATGAGCTTTAGAAATGTGAGGTAACTGGGAACCATCAGGGAGGAAAGTTGGGTGAGTTCTAGAATCCAAGATCGATCCTCCAATCTCTCCACTAAATGGTCTTGTAAGTGCAACTGTCCTGGAAAATTTGGGTATATATGATTGATGAGTTTTATCTAAATACTAGTTAGATATAAAAGACTAGTTAGATGGTCGTGATACGCTGTCCGCTGAGTTAATTTTTTACAAAAGTAAAAAAATATTCATGTGATATTGATGTTTTAAGAGGAGTGAAAAAAAATCTATGAATTTGATAATTGAAAGGAGTAGCATCTACGATTAGAGTAGAGAGCTGGAAAGTAAATAAGATAAAATATCACAAAATATTCATATCATGCTTACACTCGTTCAATTAATTTAATTTGATTAAAAATTTAAATTTATTTAAAAAATAACTAGAGTCAACAAATGCCAAAAAGAAATACGAGTTAACCCTTGTTACTTTCTAAACGACAAAAAAATATCATAAAAAACTAACAAAATATTGATGGATGAAAACAAGAAAAGAAAATATGAGCCTAAAAAAACAAAAAAAAACCAAGTAAACCCGGTTGAACCTCGTTCACCTAGTTTAATTTCTCAAACTCACAATCCATTAAATTCTACACTTGAGTTCAACTAAGAAGCTCAACACTCGACCGATTAAATATTAGAGGATGAAATCAATGAGTTTAATTTAATTTAAAACCAAAGTTTCTTTTAAAAAAGCTAAATTTAACAAAGATAAAAATAAAATAAAAACTTGATACAACCTGATTATTTTCAAAGTGACTAGATAAATTCTATAGAAAGCGAATAAAAAGAATGTTGGATGATAAAAAATAAAGCTTAAAAAAGAAAAAGAAAAAGAAAAAACAAGCAAGCCTAGGTGAACCTTGTAAACCCGGATTAATCTCTCAAACTTGCAATCCGTTAAATTTTAGACCCATGCTCAATCTAAAAGCTCAGTGCCTGAATAGTTAAATGTTGAATGATAAAATTATTTAATTTAATTTAATTAAAAAATAAAATTTTTTTTTGAAAAAGATAAATTTAACAAAGACAAAAAAAACTTGGGGCAACTCATGTTATTTTCAAAATGATTGAAAAATCCAATGTAAAACGAATTGAAAAAACATCAAAATATTATAGGATGAAACAAAAAAAAAAGCTTAAAAAAATTAACCTCATAAACCTAGGTTAATTTCTCAAGCTCACAATCTGTTAAGTTCTATACCACGGGCTCAACTGATAAGATAAGCACTCGACCAATTAAAAATTGGGGATGATGAAATAAAAAAAAATTAATTAGAAAACAAAATTCCTTTCAATAAAGCTAAATTTAATAGAGACCGAAAAGAATTAAGGCAACCTGTGATATTTTCAAAACGAACAAAAAATCTTATAGAAAGTGAATAAAAAAAATGTTGGGGTGTGAAACTAGAAAAAAAATCTTTAAAAAAGAAAAAAATCAAGTAAGTCCGGGTAAACTTTTATAAACCCTAGTGAACCTTTCAAATCCACAATCCGTTGAATTCTAGGCTTGGGCGTGACCTATAAGCTAAACACCCGGCTAATTAAATGTTGAAAGACGAAATAAAAAAAAATCAATCTAAAAATATTTTCAATGTAAAAAATAGCATTAAAGAAAAAAAAAAGGATTGGATTTGATAGGGGAAAAATCACGAAGGATGAAATTGTAAAAATAATTAAATAAACATATTAAATAAACACAAATAGCAATCAAAACTTAAAAGAACGAGAACTAAATATAATAGAAAAAAATCAATGGGGGGTGAAAAGAAAAATATCTAATTTCATGAATTATTTCAAAATAAAAAATTATAATTAAAAGAGTAGGGACCATATCTTAAAAATAATAAATTTTAGGGGTTGACTTGAATTTTTGGAAAGCCAACATGAAAATCAAAGAGAGGGGGGTAAAAAAAGCACACAAGTCAAACAAAAAACAGTTATTCTACCCGTGTTACCTTTATATTGAGAGAATACTGAGACACATCGATTACTGCCTAGGATGTAGGGTTTCAACCACTAGAAGGTGTTGCACGTGCTATCTAAACCCTATGAGCACTGTTCACACTCCTCCAATTTTTTTAAAAAAAATTTACTTATTTAGCAAATCATCTTACTGTCTTCATTATTCTCGTTAACTATAAAATAATCAAATGTAAAAGATAAAAGGATTCCTAAATGAAAGGCTAATGTTTTTAAAACTAAAGGGTAGTGATGTAATTGAAACATGTTGAAATTAAACCAAAGACACTGAATGCTGTTTTTTTTAGATAAGATTAAATTATTAATTTTATTTTTTAAAATAAGCAAAAAGACAATAAAGCTTTTATGATGAGGAAATTTTGCTTGTAAAGATAATAAAGCAATTACAGCGTGAGGAGTAAAATTACAAGGACATTATTGCCCCGTACAAACTCTTAATAACCTTTTGACCAATTGAAAAATACTATTCCACCACATGCAGGGCTTAATTATCTTGGAGCTAAGGTTATTTTACTATTAAAATTCACAGTGTTTTCTGTATCCACGTTAAAAACCTGGGCCCCCTTCTTTTCTTCTTTTTTAATAAAATGGTGCTTTAAATGTCTAGCAATAATTATCATGTACCAGTGGTTCCAACCCCAGACAAGGACTGTACCGCTGTATAAACAGACCCATCAGCCATTGTGTTCTGACTTCTGATCAGACAGCCAGTTCATCACAAACCAGGATTGGACAGCAACCGTTACTCAAAGGGTGCTTCTTAATTTCATTTGTTCAAAAATATTATTCTAGTTGAAATATAGCTATGTCTAGATAGCTAGCTAGCTGCAGAACATATTTTATTTCATCTCTAATTTCCATCTTTTTTTTCCTTCTTGTTTCCTTTTTATTTCCGATTTCAAAAGCGGTGGAATTATTTTTTTCTCCCAGGGTAAATCAAAAGCGACGGAAGGTTAAAAATAGATGGAGAGGTGTTCTTCGAATGTTTTTTTTTTAATTTGAATTTTTGGTTAATTTATGTATATCTCAACTAATTTTATAAATTTTAAAATTAATAAATATATAAATCTTCAATAATTTTAAAAACATTCAAACACGTAATTGTTAAAAAATATATTAAAATCTGATTAATTAAAATATATTTTTTTTAACGTTAATAGTACAAGGCATGCCCAAAATAACTGTGAAGGACCTTTTGTCCTCTGAAAAATCGAACAAATCCTTTGTTTTTTAACACAAAATCTCTTGTGTTTAGGAGAAAGCGAGAAAAGATTAGATTGGTTTTCCTGGTTAGTCGTAATTAATTAGCAAAATTTCTGGCATATTTGTTTTTGCATTTAAAAAAATATTTTTTGAATTTTTTGTTTTGAATTAATTCTTTTTATTTTAAATTATTTTAATATTAAAAATAAAAAATATTATTTTAATATATTTTTAAATAAAAAATATTTAAAAAATAATCGTTATAACAATTTCAAACTGGAGAGAAAAAAAAAATTTAATTTTTTATTTAAAAATATATCAAAATTATACAAGAAATATCATAACATAATAAATTTCTTAAAAAAAAAAATAATTTATAAAAACAACATATAAAAAATAGCCTTGCTCTACAACAACTAAAAGGCCTAATATTCTGGCCACTAATTTGCCAACAATTCACTTGCACTTTACAAATCATGTCCCATGGTAATTCATGTGACATGCTTTTAACAAAAGTAATTCATGACAGCGTCCTTGGTTTAATTATTCCGGCCGGCTGTATACCTAATTCATCGTTTGGCTTTTAATTCCACACGTCACATCCCTGTTTCTAACACGTAATCAGCATTAAAAAAAAAACGCAAGATTTATAACTTGAAAGCTTAATGATACAACAGCCTTGACATCCGCTGCCCGTAGTAGAGTTTTTTAAAGTAAATTTTTTTTTGTATAAAAATATATTAAAATAATAAATTTTTAATCATATCAGAATAAAAAAAAATTAATTTTTAAAAAAACGTGGCGTGAATGAAAAAACATACTATGCCTAGATCTAAACTTGTGGGAAAAGAGATGGATTTAAATAAATAGATGGTTGACAGAAAAGCCGCACTACACGGCATCTGCGAGCAGTACAGAGAAGGAAGAAAAGACTCTTTTCTTTTATTTTTTCCTTTTAGTAACACGTTTCACTGTTGACAACAGGCAGAGTCCCCCGATCCTATGGCCATGGACGATCAAAGAATCCATAAAACTAAGCTTTCTGAGATGTTCTGCTACCAGATGAAAATGGGTCCTCCAGGCTGGTCGCAATCTGCAAGCCAGGCAAATGGTTGCTTGAAATCATTGCTGGGTTCGATATATATGAGAAAAAATAAACAAAGTAAAAAAGGTGAACAGCACCGAGCAAGAGAAGAAAAAACATCACCATCCCACATCAGGATCATGGCATGCATCAAGCACTTTGGATCTGGACCTACCAGACCAGAATGTTAAGTATCGGACGGTAACGGGTTAACCAGGTAGTCAAGTTCATTTACAGGGATAACCTGCAAGTGGAGGTGTCCCTGCTTGATGGGTCCTGGGCAGTTCTTTCTACATGCTGGCAAAACAGTCCTATCAATTGACCTCACTATCATATGTCTCTGGTAAAAATCCTCAGCAAGTGAAAGGAGCCAACCTGCCTTTGAAAAATGCAAGTGTTTGTTACATGGAAAACGGGAAGCAAATTTGACAATTGAAAATTATTGAGGGAACGTATATGATACAAAACGGATCCCGATGTTCGTTGAGAATCATCCTGTGTGAACTTTCTCATCAACTATTTCTTAATAAAAGAGTTTTCTGTATCATTTTTTGTTTTTAATGCATGAAAAATTAAGAGTTATTTCTAAAAAACACAACAATATTTGAAAAGACAAGAAAATAGAAAAAATAATTAATAAAAAAACTAAGAAATACAGTTTTCAGGTTTTGAAAATAAAATTCTCTTCTAGGAATTGAGGGAATTTTCGTTCAGAAAGTAATAAAAAAACATGTGAGAGAAAACGTTGATATATAAAGGTATACAAGATTTAAAAATTGTAATAAAAAAGCACATCAAAGAATATGTCAAATATATAAAAATAAATACACACCAATAAAAAAAGGATATATTTAGGTTTATGATTTGCTTGCATCCAAAAGCTAGTTAGAATGTGAAACTTTGTCGTGGCACGGCAATTAAGTTGCTTCACACATTAGTTTTGCCGACCAAGTCCCTGCACACACCAGCAGCCCTTTCCAATCATATATCATAATACTGGCTCTGTTTCTACTGTAACATTGCTTCAAGAGACTCAGGCGCTCGTTATCAGAGAAAGCCAGAGAAAAAGAAGGAAATTATCACAGAAAGCAGACAAGGGTCTTAAATCACCACAACAAAATCTCTAAACAGTCCCTGCAATCATCTTTATAATGCCAGGGACTGTGCAAGGTGACTGGGTATTTTTCTTAAATTTCCATACCCACTTTCTCCATACAATAAATTATTCTTTAATTAATAAGATGGTGTAGCTCAACTGATAAAATTTTAAATTTATTTTCTAGAGGTTACTAGTTCGAGTCTTACAAATCACAGGACCATCAGAGACTTACATGGTCGTTAACTTCAAAACCCGTGGCATTAGTTGAGGTGCATGCAAGCTGATCTGGACACCCACGTTAATAAAAAAAATCCTTGAATATATATATATATATATATCCAAGAAGGATACTCTTTGCCATAAAAAATTACAGTAAGGCCGTTTTTTTATGATACAGAATATTGAAATCAAACGAGGAAATCACAATCAAAGTGTAACAAACTATAATATGTAGCAAGACAGCGTCCAGCAAACCCCAACTAATATAGAGAGAGTTTCGTTAATATTGCCGCTCCTCCCTTTGCTCATCACACGTAAAAGTCCACGCTGCTGGGAGCCTGAGACTGAGTGGACATTTTGAGATCTGGTGGACTTCATATGCTCCAAGCTCAATCAGTTAGTTCTTAGCCCAGCTAGCTATATACCCTGATCTGTGGGCCTTGATCTGTGTATTAGGTTCGTGGGCCTTAGGTCCAACATGGGTCCACCGCACTAGTTCAAAACAAGTTTGTAAACAAAGCCTTCCAGTAGAGAATGGTAAATTGACATGGAAAAAATCCATTTTGATATTGATTTTCACTCGAGGTTTATAAATTCGTTCCTTTTTTGAGAATGCGCTGAGAGTTTACAAATCCAAAACGGCATCAAGGAAAAGAAAGAGAAGAAGCAATCATATTATTAATATATTATTATTATTATATAAATATAATGGAAATTGTTTTTTACTTTTCTAAATTATTATTATTATTTTCTTTCGAGATTTTATGATGTGAAGTTATTTTCTAGGCAAAGGGAAATGTCCTTGAAGTGATCCACGTGCGCGAACCCCACCATCCGCGTGGATGGATAATGAGATCGTTACGTGACAACTGCTCCTCTCCTCTCCTCTTTTCTTTTTAAGGTACGGCTTGAGATGATGTGACAGATGGCTGTAGAAATCGACAACGCACCGCTGATAAAGCCACCTATGAAATAGTATCGTTATAACTTCTTCTAACACGTTTCCTTTTTTTATTTTTATTTTTTTTATGACTCGCCATTACGACTTCCCAATTGCGTGTGAAAATACTAAAATAGGATAAAACAACCGGTTCTGAGAATTAGACGGGAAATGACATGAGTGCCCGTTGATTAAAATATTAGATAAATAAGATAGGCTTTGTGAATGTAGTTTTGGTATATGATAAACAGTATTCTTTTTAAGACCTTTTCTTTTTAGTTTGCTTGCGAGGAATATTTCTTCATGTTTGATGAAGTCTTAAAAAATTAGTTAATTTAAAATAACTTACAATTAAACTAAATGCTTTTCAGATTTTAGGAAATGACTTATATCTTCTATAAGCATAGTTAAAATCCGATTCAAAGCAATATTTGGATCATAAAAGGGTCGAGCCATGTTTTTTTTAAAAAAAAACTAAAATAATATTGTTTTGAAATATCTTTTAGAAAAAGTTAATGAATTAAAACGTTGGTTTTTTTTATGCTTCAATAGATGATTTTCAGTTAAATATAAGGTTAATTTTTGGAAACAAATGCTCATAAAACTATTTTTATTGTCATAATTGATAAAACGAGTTAAAGGGCTATTCTTAATTGGTCAAAACACAGGTAAAACCATTTCGAGACCGTTTCTAACGCAAATACCACGTCAACCTAAAACTCTTGTCCACGGACACCTATTAAAATCCAATAACAAGGTGACACGTATTCTATACGCGTGGATATAACCAATCACAGCAAAGTCGGTGACGCGGTCGGGGAACCTGTCATCTAGAAGTTGTATGTTTAGCTATATCTCCACACACACCCAGACACCCTAGAAATATCGAACGCAGATCGAGAGGGGAGAGAAATAGAAGGGAGAGCGAAGGAAAAAATCTCGGCTGAGAGAGAGAGAGAGTAGACTCGCCTGTAACCTCGTGCTACGTTTTTTCGCTCTAACGCTTCCGGCTGCCGGATCTCCCTGTTGTAACCATGGTAATTAGTAATTTTATAATAATTATTTTTTAAAAAGATTAATCTATATTTATAGAGTTGTGGTTTCTGATCTGCATTTTATTTAATTATCTTACGTGATCGTATTTAACATGATGGTTAATTGAGCCGATCTGATCTCCAAAAGTTCCTCTTTTGTTATGATTTTTAATTTTGTGTGGTAAATAATTCCTTGAAAAATTAGAATTATGTTTGTTGATTACATGCATGAATGGGTTGCACTATTGTGATTATTAATCTGTTGTTTGTTTAGACTACATCAAGGCGTCTTGCTGATAGGAAAGTCGATAGATTTGACAAGAAGGTTACAAAGAGAGGAGCTGTGGGCGAAACAAGCACCAGAAAGGGAAAGGATTATCCTGTTGGTCCTCTTCTCCTTGGATTCTTCATCTTTGTTGTCATTGGATCATGTAAGCCTCATGAGTTTTCATTTATTCTTTTTAGGCACGCTCGCTTGTGATTTTCTCTCAACAAATCTTGGAGTCCTGAAAATTTAATTCGGGGATTAATTAATCTTGCTCTGTTTATAATTTGCTGAAGATTGTTGTTATGGTGAATTGGATATTATCGAATCCATATCGCTTTCGGATTATCTAAATGTAGTTGTCAGACATAGCAGCATTGTGCTTTCGAATTGAATTTGGAGGTTTGCAGATTGCCCCTGAAAGTCATAAATAATGGAATTGATTTGCATTGAAATTGTCATTTTACAATTGAAGGGTTAATGTCCTTTCCAGTATTTGCATTGATTTGTGATCAAACAAAAGCTTGAGAATTATCATGTCTTCTCTTTCCATTCATGTTATTTACGTTGCTTTGGTTGGATCAGGGATTCAAGTGACAGTGTGTGCTTGCATGTGTCTGTCTCGAGGAACCCAAAATCTTTTTGTTGTCATTTATCAGGTTTTCTTTCTTGTTTGTAACAGCTCTATTCCAGATAATCAGGACAGCTTCAAGTGGAGGCATGGCCTAAGCCGTCACTGATTTTGGGAGAGCAGCAGCGGATGGATGTTTCGTTTATTTTTCCTATTAGCGTGTAGGGGAGAGAGAGAGGAATACTTTTACTAGATCAACGGATCCTCAGTAATGTGTACTGAAGAACTCCAATGTTTGATAACAAACTGCGCTTTACCATGAATGCTTAATTCAATTGTTCATTTTAATTTCCATTGTTCTTCCATTGAAGCTGCTTTAGAGACGTTTCTTGGGCTTTGTGACGCAGACGGATAAAGGGCTAGGGTTCGGGCTAGATGAAAAGGGCTCTAGAAACCCTAGCCATGATTAATTTTCCGAAAGTACTCTGAATTTTATCGAAGCTCTTGAATAATGCAAAACCTAAATATAACATGAATAATAAAAAAAGAATTTTAAACTAGAATAAAAAAATCACTTGGCCAATACCAGGAATGGTGTCTGTTTAGCCCAGTCGAAAAATGATGCACGATACCTAAATCTCTTGCATCACTTGGCCACTACAATCATGCTGTTAGCCTTTGCGAGAAAGACCACCCCAATGCCATTATTTTTCTGCGAATTCACTAGAACTGATACTTATTGTCTCGGAAACCTACAATTGTAGTTTGGACAAGGTCTCCAATACCATTGCTTACTGTATTTGTTTTGCGGTCATCAAAGCTGGAATGTGAACGGCTTTGACGGAATGTCCTGAAGGCGGCCAACTTTTGATCAAGCGTGGGTGGATGTCGACCCTTCTTGACTACGACGCGGTCACCATGAAAGTTCGATTTAGGTAGTCTCCTCCTATCAGGAATCTTATGGACTGGAAATTTTGATTTGGCGAAATAACGAGTTTTCCTCGGACGATGTTCTTTTCCACAGCTATGAAAAACGTGGCTGCTGCAAGGCCGCCCTTCCTTGTTAATTCCCAAGCCAGACCATGGAATAGTCTCTCATTTATCTTCAAAATCCATTTCGTGCGTGCGTCTCTTGCCGAAATGAGATCCGAAAGCATCATGTTAGAAGAAACAAGCACGTATTTAGGATGTTTTGATTAGTTCTACTCCGCAAATATCTTCATTGCAAAAGATATGAATCGCAATCACTAATCTTGCCACTCCATTAAACCCAAGATAATTGCTCCACGGAACTTTTAAATCCTCTTTACAAGTTACTTCTAGCATCTTCAATTTTCCTTCGCTTTGATGGTAAGCTATCCGCCGCCCATTTTGTGTATCAATAAAAATTAAATATTTTCTCAACTGATTTTAAAGATGTATTTTCACAAACATATATATAGAAAGATTAAATTTTCTTGGATACTGGTCTCAAGATCTGTATCTAAAAACATTACAAAAAAGAAAAAGAAAAAAGGAAGCAGATCCCCTTATTCATCATATCAAAGCAAATCCCCTGAAGTCATCGTATCAATCTCTTGAAAAATTACTAGCTTCTTCAATAAAATAATAATAAAAAAAAAAAACCAACTGTTATTGACAGCAATCAATAGAATAGTCAGTCAACCAGCACGTTGGGTCTTCAATTATTAACATTAACATTAAAAAATAAAACAAAAAAAATTAAAGGAGGAGGGCCTCTGCTGTACCCCTTCCTCACGTTACACCATTCACTAAAATAATATATTTTTTCAATTTATGTTTCTTTTTTTATTTTACACTTTAATATTAATTTTATTGAGGTTTAATTTTTTTTTCATTTTATTTTTTATAAAGTTATCCTAAACTCATTATTTGAATCGTGATTTAACGGATTAATTCTACTAACTCGAGTTTTTTTATTTATTTTCTTAATTGACTTCCCTTTTCAATTTTATCCTTAAATGCTGGATTGATTAAGAATTAAACTTTGTAATTTTATTCCGGTCTGTTTTTTATGAGGTTATCTCAATCTCATAACTTGAATCAAGGTTTTGATAAGTTAATCTTAGTTGACCCGGGTTATTTTTTGTCCTTTTTTTTATTTCATTTTTTAACACTGAATTGATTGAGAATTGTAATTTATAATTTATTTTGATTAGTTTTCTATTGAGTTATCTCGGTCTCATAACCACGGTGGTTTTGCAGATTAAATGCGTTAACTCGGGTTATTTTTTAGTCCCATCCTTCAACATCATGTTTATTGGGAATCGAACCTTGATATTTGTTTTGATTTACTTTCTATGAGGTTATCATGATCTTATAACTTGACATACAAATTAATAAATTAACCTGATTTGACCCGAATTGATCCAATATGTTATTGTGTCAATATTTATTAAAAAGATCATATCTTAAACATTTAGTCTGAGTCAAAATATGTTATTATTGGTTATCCAAGTTGTCTTTGAACCCATCAAGATAATCGAGTCATATCGAATCAATTCACACATAATTTAAATTTTTTTCTACTAAAAAAAGTTATCAATGCAAATATTTTTTTTATGTTAAATAAAAATTTAATTATCTATGGTTTATACTCAAAAGGGTGCTCAATTTAAACACGGAATAGTTATATTGATATATAGTGTTAGACTGCTGATTGAAATTAATTCGCAATTATTCACTTGCTTTGCCTAATTGGTTAATTGTAATACCACCTTATTCTAATCAAACTAGTTATTGATAAATTGCATTTCTGTTATTCTTTTACTAATTGTATATCATGTGAAAAAAGATATATTTGTTTCCCGTGATTCTCGAGGAGGTGTATACTCATATATTTTGTATTTAAAAAATATAAAATTAACTTCAAAATTATTTTAGATACAAATTTATTTAATATTTTATCTTTCCAATCAAAATATATATATATATATATATAATACTATACAAAAATACATAAAAAAAATTAATTGACAGTAAACATAATATTTATTAAGTTAGGATTAACGAAACCATCTAATAGGTCACCAGTGGTAAGAACTTGAGACTAAAAGATTTGCTTCCCATATGGTTTTAAGTTTTAGCTTTGTGGTTGTTAATATGATGATTATTTTTGATTTAAATAGTTGTTAATTTCAGGACTCGTAAAATTAATCGAGGTACGTAAAAATTAGGCTAAGGAAACAAATTCTTGAAAATATAAAAATAATAAGAATTCGTGGACAGCTGAGATCACATTTTGATATATTTTTCAATGGATAAGATGTTATCAGATATAAGATTTGTGTTAATGTTTTATATGGTTACTAGATGGTTACATCAATTGTAAACCGTTGGATTTCATTTGAATGGTCGCAGAGATGCCCCGTCAAAAGACAACACTTTGTATGTCACATACCATGTTCTCATCTAATCTTTTCTTACAGCCGAAAAAAACAATCAGACGATCGAGAGAGAAGGAGAAAAAAAAAAAAACCAAAAGAAGGCAGGGGCAATAAACTATCTCGCCGGAGAAGGAGAGAGGTAGGAGTCGCTGTAACTTCGTGACCATTTCCGGCCATGGCATCTCCTTGGCTGTTGTGATAATGGTAAAAGGTATTAATTTTTATACTTTGAGAGTTGTGGGTTCGTAGTCTGCTTAAATAGCTTATGCGATCGGATTTAGAACCAGAAGCATGATAGATAGTTGAACCGATCTAAGCTGAAATTTTTTTATGTTATGTTATGATTTCTGCTGTCATTTTTTATGATAGACTAACTGCTCAATTAATTTTTGTTATTTGAATGAGTCAATGACTGCTGAATAATAATAATGATAATAATAGTAATTCATTTGTTCAGAATCTGTACAAAGGAGTAGTGGATAGCTGAACTTTGTTGAATCTGAAATCAGCCTTGGTGTTATTATTTTGTCAAAAAATTAAAGAAGGAAGGAGAGATAGCATAAATGGAATGCAACAAAGATGAGGCCACTAGAGCCAAAGAGATTGCTGAGAAGAAGTTATTTGCGAAAGACATTGCAGGGGCAAAGAAATTTGCTTTGAAGGCCCAGAACTTGTATCCTGGACTTGAAGGCATTCCTCAGATGTTAGCCACACTTGATGTGTATATTGCTGCTGAGAACAAAATAAATGGGGAAGCAGATTGGTATGGGATACTTGGTGCAGATCCGCAAGCAGATGACGAGATGGTGCGGAAACATTATAGGAAACTGGCTCTTATGCTTCATCCTGATAAAAACAAGTCTATTGGAGCGGATGGTGCATTTAAATGTATATCCGAGGCATGGAGTTTATTGTCTGATAAAACCAAGAGGGTGGCGTATGACCAGAGAAGAAATGGCAAAGTATTTCAAAAGGGCTCTTCTGCTGCTGGTAGTTCATCAGCAAAACCAGGGTCCAATGGGTCTTACAATTTCACTAAATCGAGTGTGAAGACACACAAAAGTAGTCCTCGAACTGGGCATTCTTCAACTCCTGCTTCATCTTATAAGACAAAACCCAATACCTTTTGGACTGTTTGTCATGGATGCAAGATGCAATATGAGTATCTCAGAGTCTATCTTAATCATAAGCTCCTTTGTCCTAATTGCCATGAGCCATTTTTAGCCATTGAAATGCCACCCCCACCTTCACATGCGTCTAGGTCAGCCGCACCATGGAGTTCTTTTCAGCAGCAGCAGCAGCAGCACTCAAACCATCAAGCTGCTACTAGCAGACACACATCAAATTCTGGAAGGAGTAGTGTCAACTCTTCAAATGTGAGAGCAGGGGGATCCAATGGCCCTGATTCAAATAATCAGGCCAACTTTCAGTGGGGCCCTTTCTCTAGAGCTGGTGGTGCTTCAACTGCTACTCAACCTGCAAGTGTGGTCCAGCAGGCACATGAAAAGGTGAAGAGAGAGCGTGAGGAAGCACAGGCAGCTACAAAAAGAGAGGAGGCCCTGAAGCGAAAGAATCATGCCTCAAAGAAGACGTCCAATGCATCTTCTAGTGTGAATTCTAATGCTGCAAAGAGAAGAAGAGGCATGGATGATGTTGGCCATGGCAACAATGGAAATCTGTCTGCAAATCAGATGGGTGTAGGATTTGGTGGATCTGGCACTGGCCGCACTGCTAATGTATCTGGATTTAGGCAGGGAAGTTCTGAAAACAGGGTGAATGGAATCACTAAGCCCTATGGCATGAGGGATGTCTCCCAATCTGAAATTCAAACCTTACTAATGGAGAAGGCAAAGACAGACATTCAAAAGAAAATAAATGAATGGAAGTCAGCTAAAGTAGTTAAATCTGCAGCCAAAGAGGGAGCAGGGAGTGAGAAAGGAATTGATCAGGGGGGAATTTCTTTGTCAAACCCTGACATAGCTAACCAAAACAAGTCAGTTGATTCGATGGGCATGGAAAATGGAGCCGATGGCATCAAAACTTCTTCCATCACTTCTAGTGGGAAAACAGATGCTGAAACTTTGGAGACAATGTCAATAAATGTCCCAGATCCTGATTTTCATGATTTTGACAAAGACCGAACTGAAAGATGTTTTGAGGAAAACCAGGTATGGGCTGCATATGATGCTGATGATGGGATGCCTCGATATTATGCTATGATCCACAGTGTAATTTCTTTGAATCCATTCAAAATGCGGATCAGTTGGCTTAATTCAAAAACTAATAGTGAACTGGGTCCACTAAACTGGGTTGGTTCTGGCTTCTCAAAAACTTGCGGTGACTTCAGAGTGGGCAGATATGAGATTTATAACTCACTCAATTCCTTTTCACACAAGGTTAGGTGGACAAAAGGAACACGTGGGGTGATTCACATATATCCCAGAAAAGGAGATGTATGGGCTCTCTATCGGAATTGGTCCCCAGAGTGGAACGAGCTGACAGCAGATGAGGTGATACACAAGTATGACATGGTGGAAGTACTTGAAGACTACAGTGAAGAACTAGGTGTAACTGTTACTCCCTTGGTAAAAGTTGCTGGTTTCAAGACAGTGTTTCACCAGCATTTGGACCCCAAGGAAGTCAGGAGGATCCCAAGGGAAGAGATGTTTAGATTTTCTCACCATGTTCCCTCATACTTGCTTATGGGTCAAGAAGGCCCGAATGCTCCGAAAGGTTGTCGGGAGCTGGACCCAGCGGCTACTCCACCAGAACTTCTTCAGGTTGTGGTAGATGTCAAGGAAGAGGAGATTGTGGAGAATGGGGGGATTCAAAGGGCGAGGCAAGAAAAAAATCTCGCAGGAGAGGGAAAGAGTCAATCACCTGTAACTTTGTGACTGTTTCTGGCAACCGGATGTTGGTCACTGTTGTAATCATGGTAATTTATATTTTTGTAATATATATATTTTTTGAATTTATGTTTTGAGAGTTCTGGGTTTTTGGTCTGCTGTATTTTGTTTAATATCGTATTCATTTGGATTTAGAACAGGAAAATGATAGATAATCAACCTGACCTGATCTGAAAAATTTATTTTTCATGCTATGATTTTGCTGTCATTTTTTTTTATGGTATGCACATGATAGACTAATTGGTCAATTCTTTTGCTATTAAATTTTTTTGAATTAATAATAGCTGTATAATTCATTTTATTTTAATAAGGTTAGAATTTGATCATTTCATCCTTACATCACTAATGATGTTATGCTTATTGCATTTTTTAGTTTGACGAGGTTATGACAAATGTTGAGGATTGATTTGTGTTTTTGTGATTACTGCTGTATGTTCAGAATACATCAGGGCATCTTGCTGCTAGGAAAATTGATAGATTTGAGAACTTTACCAAGAGAGGAGCTGTGCCCGAAACAACCATGAAAAAGGGAAAGGACTATACTGTTGGTCCTGTTCTCCTTGGATTCTTCATCTTTGTTGTCATTGGATCATGTAAGCCACATTTCATTTAACCTCCTTTTAGTCGTGTGTCTAAGTTTTCATTTATTCTTTCTAGACACGCTTATGATTTTCTGTCAACAAATCTTGCTGTCCTGAAATTTTAATTTGTGAAATAAATTTAAATTAATCTAATTAAACTTGCTCAATTTATAACTTGCTGAAGTTTGTTGTTATGATGATTGGATATCAATTCCATATTTGTTTTGTATTACTTCAATGTAGTTGTCGAACATAGCACCATGGTGCTATAATTGAATTTGGATCTTGAAAATCATAAATATGTAATTTCGCCACTTTTAGATTGCAATTGTTATCTTACAATTTTCCATTCCTGAAAAAAGGGAAATGTCCTTTCCAGTGTGGGTTAATGCATTTGTTTGTGGTCGAACAAAAGCTTGATAATTACAACATGGTCTCCTTCTGTTCATGTTATATTCTTCATTATCACTTGTATTGTTGCTTTGGTTGGATCAGGATTTTTTTTTACTTCTAGAAAGCTAGTGAGTGATATAATTTGGTTATTGTGTGTCTGCATGTTTCTGTTGCGAGGAACCAAAATCTTTTTCCTAGTCATTGATCAGGTTTTCTTTGTTGTTTGTAACAGCTCTATTCCAGATAATCAGGACAGCCACAAGCGAAGGCAAGGCATGAACTGTCGCTGATCTGGTAGATGGCAGCAGTGGATGGTTGGTTGTTTCGGTCCCCATTCCTAGTAGCATGTAGGAGAGATGAAGAATACATTTACTAGATCAATGTTTATCCTTGTATGGAACACTATAATTTGACAAAAAAAACTGCGCCTCACCATGACTGCTTAATCAAATTGACCATTTTAGTTTTGCTTGTTTCCGTGTTTCTATTGAAGCTGCTTTATAGAACTGGCTTTGGTTTTACTTTTCTTGGGCTTGGGGTCACTCTAGCCACCACAGTCAGGCTGGAGTGGACTTCGTCGGAGGGATCAACCCTCGGCGTGGTTTTTCTGTGAACTTACTAGAAATGATATTACTGATGATAACTATTATGTCAGCATCCAGCAATTGCATTTTGGACAACTGGTTGTTACTCTGTTTCGACGGTCATCGAAGTTGGAATATGGATCACATTGAACGGAGTGTCCAAAAGTTGGCGTGGATGTCCAACATTCAGTCTAGTCCAGTGAGACGGAATGTCCGCCATTCATGACTTGTCCAAATGAAGCTCAGCGAAGCCACCTGCAGTTTTCCTAGTGAGGCTCATATCGAGAATCGCAAGGAGGCCTACAAAATTTCTTATCCGTGGAATATGGATCTTCTGTGTGCACACCTTTAATTTCTAAGCTGAACCATGGAGTGGCTTTTTAGTAGGCTCACTTTTAAACACCTTTCCTACGGAAATTGCTTTGTGCCCCAAAAACGTTGTAGCATCTTCAATGTAATTCTTGAGGTGAAAACTGATAATACGACAGGCCATGTAAATTAACTATGCTTCTACTAGCTCTAAAATAATCTCTCAGGCACATCACCTTAGATGGCAGGTCAATTGCAGGAAATTAAGCTCCCATCAGGCACGCTACAAGTGGATTTCAATGGCATTTCTTGCTAGTGAAAGCTTCAATTCCTTCTCTCACTCTGTCTGCATAGTGCAGACAAATAGCTCATGCAAATGTTACTCCATAGAAATTAATCAGATGGCAATTCTCAGCAGAAACTATCATTAGCTTGGGATTGGGGAAAAACTAACTACTATTACTTTAAAACGAAATAGAAACCTGAACCAGCGGAATTCCATTTTAAACGCTAGTCTTTTCAATTCGAAGTTATTTGTCAACATGTTTGTACATGAAAAGATGTCATTCATAAACCTCTCAGGTATCATCTACTTCATTAAAACAATAACAAAAAGCTTGCATCAATAAAATCCAATTCCCCTTCACCAACATGCAAATGCTGCCACGACAAACAAAGAGGCTAAGCTGTAGCAGTCAAGCATGGGTTGAAGGCAGTGCCGCATGCAATCCATTGCCGCTTTCTCCCACGTGGCACCAAGCAACCAGGAACCTTGAGCCATTCCCTGCTCACCACATTGTAAGTAACTAGTCTGTTCATTTGTCTTGATCTTAATGACAGCATGAGTAAACCTGAGTTGCCCAAGCAAGTCATCCTAACGTGCTTTCCATAGAAATCTAAGCACCATATGTTTGGCATTCTGTCAACCTCCTTCCACAAGAGTGTCATCTTCTGCAGCTCCCATATGCACACGCAAGTGGCTGCATTCTTTGTTAGCAAGCCAACAAGTATGATCCGCCCCTCACACTGTGCAAGTGTGCGGTCACTCAGATGGTGCGGGGCTGGTATAATAGATTGCTTCCAAACCCCAGTAACCATATTGTAGGACACAATCCCTTCAGGATCTGAGCGCATGAAATAAAGCGTACCTCCAAGGGAAACTGCTTGTGACCGGAAGTTCAGTGATAGGGGTAGCTTTATACAAGAGGGCATGCTTCCTGGTCGGGTCCAAGAATTCTTCAGTGAGTCGTAAACTTCATGCTCTCCATCACAGCACACCCACAAGATCTTGTAGCCCCCACTGGCTGCATTGCTATTCAAAGTCATGCCCACAGCAACACGGGACCAGACCTTCACTGACCTCGGTGGCAGCTCTTTAAAAGATTGAGTCAGAGGGTTGCAGACATAGAAGTTCCTGTGACCGATATCAAGAAAGCACACAAGACCTCCTGCTGAAGCAACTGGCAAGACTATCGTCTTTGTGGGCAGATAAGATATAGTTGGGTGATGCCATTTCTTCAAAGAAGGGTCATACATGGCTCCAGAATTCACATTTTCATGAGCGATGGTGTAAAACCAGGGGTTGGATTGTGGAACTTGGGCACAATGCTGAGAGAAACTTTGAGAGTCAAGGAAGGAGTTCCATTTTCGACAAACTGAGCGGAAGCGGAAAAACGTAGTGATTGGAAGTCTAGCAATAACAGCTTCAAACAGATCTTCAGGGAATTCTTTCCAAATTTCTTGCTGCATAACCTCAGTTGAACTGGTAGTTCCCAGTGATTTTCCTCGATTCCGCTCCTTGCGAGGTTTCTTGGAGGGTGGAGGCTTGCAAGGTTCCAACATCTTGAAACTTCCAGATTTTCCAGCCGCCATCACAAGACTACAGTAATCATCTGCTGAGCCATCATCAAGATTGAGGAAGCACCATCTGTAAATGAGCTACGAAATTCATATTCAGTGAACATAGTACCCAGTGCTACTAATGCACACGCCCAAAATAATTCAGCATAAAAATCATTACCAAAATATAAGCAGATGTCAGGTTCGAACAAAATATAAGCACGGAGAGGCTGAAAATACAAATGGGGCTTAAACATGCAATAGATAGAATATCTGTCAAGCAAATTTCAAATAACCTACAAAGATAATCATGTTCAAACTAAAGCCTGTGAGTTTAGTCCAAATGAAAGTTGCAGATTTTTATGTTTGAAATACCAAAAAGATGGTTGAGGTAACAGATTTAGACACAACACAGCTTCGAGATCTTGATCTCTCTAACTCAAGAAGTTCCAAAATAAACACCAAGCACATTATTTTATAATTTCACCCAGAGATTTCTTCACTTTCTGCTATCCATGTTGACCACACAAGTTAGAGCAGAGGGGTAAACTTGAAGAGTATCAACCAAATAAACAACCACTATATATATCTCATTAACAGGTAAAAGAGAATCCAAAGCATACATATGTATATTTCTATATTTTCATTTCTTTAGGAAGTTTTTAGGCATGGTTAATTTTTTTTGTTTTAGACAGCAGAGGATGGCATTGCATGCATATATATTATCTAACCAAGGTACTGCATATAATATATATGCATACTGTAGATATTGCTCTCGTTGTATGCATATCAACAAGCAGCATAAGATAGCAACATTCAAGAGTATAAGCATTACTGGCTGATGACATCATTATATGAAAACATCAGACAATAACAAAAATATACAGAAGGAAGCTATTGTGAGGGAAAGGAAGTAGATTCCACATGACAATGCAAGGTAGGGACATTCCTGCCACTGTTATTTATGAGGAAAGATACTAATCATATGGAAACTTATGTAGGAAATATAAGAGGAATGGAACACAGGAAAAGGAAATTTCAACGAAGCATCAACTAAAAATGATGAGGACAAGCAACATAAGAAATATCATTAGGATGGTATGAGGATCAACCAGGGAAAACAATAGAAGAAGAGTTTGCACGAAAATCTAGCATATCCCATGATTATTACAAGGAAGATCCCAACATGAATTCACTGGATCAATTCTTAACTGGCTAAAGAAACAAAAAAATAAAAAACAGAAGTGAATCCACAAAATTTACAAAAAATAAAAGGAAGGAAAAGAATAGGAAAAATCACACACATCGAAATGGATTATATGCAGTTGTTGTGACCTACTCGGCAGCATCCCCCCTCCCCTCCCATAAAATAAAAAACCAGGTTCAAACATTAAGAACTAATGAAGATGGTGCTAGAAATTAGAACCTAAACCTTCTAAAATATGGCTAGAAATTAGAAACTAAACCTTCTAAAATATGGCTAGAAATTAGAAACTAAACCTTCTAAACGGCCAGTTTACAAATTTCATTAGTACTTGTTCTAGCATCCCAGAAGTTACAGGCCAGAGGAGTCCAAAGAAGCTTAAAATGGATTTAGACTAATAATCTCAGCCAGCTATTATCTGCAAGATCCTCGGCTTATCTCAAATCAATTTCCCTACTTTCAGCCTTACGTTACACTCAACTCCTCTCCTGGCCTTCTACCGTGGCTGTGGTATACACCAGCCAGATCTAAACAACATCATATAAGCTTACATTGTCAACAACAATATCAACCCAGGAAGTCAGAATATTGACAGTGATATGGCTAAAATGTATTGACATGATAGTACAAGTAATATTGTCATTTGTTTGCACAAATGAATGCAAATTAGATTAATCAGGATTTCCTTTGGGAAGGCATTACTGTCCTGAAACTCGATGCCTTTCACTGCAGGCCAGAAAGAAAAGGCCGTCAATCAGATATGTTTCTAACTCTACCCAGATTTGGAGCTTGTACAGGGAAAATTGATAATTTTAGCATGATCTGGCTGCTCTTTAGACACTGATCCCTGGTGGTTGCAAGACCAATGCTGTTGCCATAGCACCAGGAAAATTGCTAACCCCAATCCCAACATGTACTAATAATAACACAGCTCCTCACAAGCAATGAATCTCAGCTCCCAAGAATCACTTCCACATAACCAACATGTGCATGTTCAGTGCAAATCCTAAACGTGCAATAGGATGGCAAAAGCACTTTTAATCAATTGATGCAGGAGATGCTACTCTCCTGGGGCAAGCATCCATATTTCAGATCCTATCATCACAGCTTTAATGACTTTGTTACACAAATACCAAACCAAAATGAACATGTCACAATCCAATCCCAAGAGTAAATATGGAAAATCCAAGCATCTCTTCACATGCAGCGAGTAAGAGGAAGAAGAAAATTCTTAGCAGCAAAAGGGAAACAAAGTTTTCTGTGACTGTTAGCTATAACAGGACCTCGTTTGCAAGCATATCCAGACACATATTTTAAACAAATAAAAGGGAAACAAAATTCTTCCATCTTATCGTTTTCGTAGGAGAAACATGAACATGTGGGGTGATTAGGCTAAATTCTTAAACCGATCCCAAAAAAAGGCACAATTTATGCATGATTTCCAGACCCATAGAGAATCTAGTGAAAGACTCAATACCTGAGATCCTCCTATATTTGTAATCCACCACAGCTCAATGAATGAATACTATAAATATCACATAAGAAAGAATCGTTTCTATTTTCTCAAACAACAGATTTAAAAACTTTCCTAAAACAGCAAACAGTAAAAATGAACAGAAAAATATAAACCTCGGAAGGAAAATAACTGCGAGAGCTTGGGGACTGGCTGTACCAAAATTAAACAATCGGACAGCCTAAGAGAAGAGATTTTTTTAAAAAAATAAATAAATATCCTTAGTTATCGAAAACATGGTAAGAAGTTTTAAAAAACGAAACAAGACAACGTTAGAGTCAAATTTCCAAAAAGAAAAAAAAAATCACATTGCGTAGAAAAACACGGCAAAAAGAGAAATCCTGAAAAAGTCACTTTAACTTACCAAACTCGCAACACATAAAATTTGATAGAAAAAACCTAATGATAAATACTATTAGTAATAAAGTAACCTAAAACAGAGAAAATAAAAAGGAAGCAGGAAACCTAAGTAACAAATGAAGTGAAATTTGAAAATAAGTAAGAAATGTGAGGTCACAGTGAAAACGGAGCGGGTAGGGAGGAAGAAATAAGAATCGAGAAATGAAAGAGATCTAAAGAGAGACCTGTTGTTGTTGCCGTTGTTGTGATTTTGTTGTTGATGGTTATGAAAGTGAAAGGGTTGAAGAGAATCAAAAGGAGGAAGAGGAGAGCCGTAGAGATTCAAAAGGTCTTGAAGCTGACCAATGAATTGCCTAAGCATGGCCAGCTCTTCTTCCATGCCACGGCGGACTCGGCCACCACCAACACCCACACCGATACCAACACCCACACACACACCCTGTGTCTCTCTCTTTTTCGCTCAGCTCACTTCTCTGTAGTGTTTATGATGCTCTTTCCTTGGTTAGCCACTGGGCTTTCTACACGTCAGAAACTGAAATGGCCCATTTTATAATCGATTGAATTTTTTTTTGTTTGCAGTGTAGTGTAATTATTTCCAACCCCGCACGGCGCACACACCTTTGTCCTCCGGGGTGTTTGGCAGCAAATCTTTTCAAACGTGTTTTTACTTGAAAAAACATTAATAAGAGTGTCTCTCCTAGCTTCTGTTTTTGTATTTATTACAATTTTTTACAGCACAAAATATAAAAATATAAATATAAAAATTATGTTTTTACTATTATATTTTTTATTTTTAGCAGTGGCTACATTACTAAAAGTAAAACAGAAGTTTGTACAAACACATTCTAAATACCTGTTTATTTTTGTAAGAATTTAAAATTTTTTATTTGAAACTAATTTTTTTAATATTTTTATATTATTTTTTGTGCTATGAAACTTTTTTTAAAAAATATTGTTTCAGTTTATTTTTAAATAAAAAACACTTTACAAAGTAATTGTCGCTGTATTGTCGAAATAAATTGATGACTTTTTAAATATTTTTTAAGAGTTTTAATGTTCTAATATTAAAAATTAAAAAAAATATTTAATACATTTTAAAATAAAAAAAAACTATATTAAAAAACACTATAAATCACAATCTCATAAACCCTAAAAATATCATGTAATATTAAAAATAACAACGACAACAACTTGTCACTTGTAATAACCACAACACACTCTCCCTCTCTATTACCTTTACCTTTTTTTCCCTTGGCTCCTTGTGTTTGGTACCTGGATTTGGTTGGTGGTCACTGCCAGGGTTCAGCTTTTGATGTGGAAAATATTGATATTCTTTCTTGCTGTTTTACTAATAATAGTTGTTCTAAACTATGTTTTTTTTATATATGAATTCATCCATATTTCATTTCTACTATTTTAGTTTGAATTTTCTAATTTTACTCTTATAGTTTTAAGAATGTTTTCAATTTTGATTAGCAAGTAAATCACCAAAAAAGAAACATTTTGTTCCTGTTTTATTTTTATATATATATTATTGCTCTCAAACCCTGATAAATGCTGTAATCTCTCGTAAAAATAGTTTTTATGAAGCTAAAAAATCAGATTCAAAAGGTAGGCTATTTATTTGTTTTTACGTCTTAAAAATTCTTTTAAAAAAATTTAAAAATTTTTATTTTTTTATTTATTTCAAATTAATATGTTTTTAGTGTTTTCAAATTATTTTAATGTGCTAATGTCAAAAATAATTTTTAAAAAATAAAAAAAAAATATTATTTTAATGCATTTTAGCATAAAAAGTTATTTGAAAAACAATCTGAATCACACTTTCAAATAAAATCAAAATTTTAAGAAACTAGAAGGATAACATTTGAAAACTAGAGAACTAGATGGGTGGCCCTGATAAGTTTTATTTGTTATCCACAGCGGCAGGGTTTCGAAATTGCAAAAGTAAAATAATAAAGAAAAATAAAATCTAGCCTTTATATTTCCTAGCGTTTTGTAAGTGGTTTTTTTTTTTAAATAATAAGTTTTTACCATAATAAAAGCGACTATTATTTTTTAAAAAGTCTTATGGATTACCCTTTTAAACTTATTTGTAGGAGGTGATATTGAAGAATTTAACTAGAAATGGTGGATATTCCAGGAGGAAGAATAATTAATTTCTCGTGAAAAAACCAAGCTGTGAGCGAATGATTTGGAATTCGAAATTAAAATAAAGAGATAAAACTAATTATTTTACTAATGTTTTTAATTAAAAAGTATTTTTACAAAAAAATCCCTCACCCATTACCAAGGACAGACAGACTTCACAGCCCCTGTCGAGCCAAAAGCCAAAACTAAAAACGTGAAAGTAGCGAGTAGACTCTTAGGTTTATGGATTTCCTCATCAAAACAGTAGAGGGCATTAGAATAAAAGGGACAGATCATCATGTTTGAGTGCATGATTCCCTCCACGAAGGAGAATGTTTAGTTGGGCCAGTCTTCCACGTGTGTTCAGTGTGAACGCAGGCCTGTTATGGTCGCTGGTCAAGAAGACCAAACCCGAAAACTTTTTCGAACCAAAGCTTTTTTTCTTCCTGGCAAGAGGAAAATCAACAGCTGAGGTCATGCTTCTTCTCTCTTTATTTTACTTTCTTCGTTCCACGCACACCGAATGATTGTCCCACCACTTTTTATCCCATTTTATCCTGATTTTGTTAGAATTACGGAAGTACCTACTCGATGTCCTCCTTTATTTATTTATTTTTTTCCATTTAGATTTCACACATCCACTAATTATCGTTGGTAAACTGACTTTATGGATTGATTCAAAAAAATTAACTATATAACCAAAAGGGTTCACTGTATTACTATAACGCGGGCTAAGTTTATGGGCAGTGGCGGAGGCAGGGGCCCGGCCCCTACAAGAAAATTTTTCCCAGCTCCTCCCCTGTATAAAATAACTTAATATTAACCTTTTTAAAATAATATTTTTAATTTGCCCCCCCTTAAGTTTTTTTCTTACTCCGCCCCTGCCTATGGTTGAGCACTCCAAGCGCACACGTGGCATTTGGGCTCTGCCTATGGGTTTAGCACTCCCCCAACACACACGTGGCCACGTTGGGTTGGGGACAAGTGGCGCTTGGGTCGTGGCTAAGAACTCAAGGGAAATGAGTCTGACGTCAGGACCCAGGATCAATAGGTCTAGCATAAGGACCCAATTCTATTAGGTCCTTCATCAAGACTCAATGTTCATGGATCCTAAGATTCTAAATATTATTATTTCTTTTTGAAATATTACTATTTTTATTATAATTAATAAATTTAAAAGAAAATTTTATTATTTATATTATAATTTTTATGGCATTTAAAAAAAAATAAAGAGTGAGTCCCTGTGCAGTATTATTAAAAATACTCAACAATTCTAAGTAGCAATATTAAAAATATTATAATTTGCGTTGTCAATATTATTATTTTTCTTAGAATATAAAGTATTCAACTCAAATATATTATTATTTTTGTTATAATATTATTATTTTTATAACAATTCAAAGTTTTAATATAAAAAAATATTATTATTTGTTTTCTAAAAATTCTTGGAATTAAAAATAGTATTATTTGTGTTATGAATATTATTATTTTTACTATAATCAAAAGTATTAATATTAAAAATATTATTTTTTGTGTTATAAATAAATACTTTATAACACGTGGCACTTGGGCTCCTATCGCAGTGCTGGGACACCCCTCCTCTCATGTGACGCTTAGTCTCCTGCCTCTGTGCTGGGTATACCCCTTCGCACACGTTGCACTTGGGTTGTCTGCCTGGGGGCTGGGCACACCCTAGCTCGCACGTAGCGCTTGGGCTCATCAAGACCCAACTATCTTTGGGCCCCGCATGCTACAAAACTCAAAATAGCATGTTGGTCATTGGTTGTGCAGGGCCCAAAATAAACCTGGGTCATGCATATGCAGGAACCAAATAGCCTTGGATCCTGCCATTGTCATGACCCAATTTTTTAAAAAACAAAATAGTGACCCAATCTTTCACTGTAGACCAGGACACGTTTTGTTGTGGATTTGAACAATAAAATGATCATTTTTCCCTCCTCAAGCAAAATTCATCAACTTGTTGTTAGGGTAATATGATATTTTTCTAAATGATTCATTGGTCATTGTTAGATCGATCAAGGACATGTGGGTCTTTTTATATTTTTAGCACGGTTAAAATAATTTAAATATCCTTAAAGCAAAAAATATCAAACTCGCATCTTTTTTCTAAGCATGGTGAGATGATTGAATCATATTTTTAAATATAAAAAAAAATATTAAGTTTGCGGCCATAAGTGTTTTTGTCTTTTTAACTTAGGTTTTTTGATATAGTCAAGTTTATTGGGATAATTTGGTATCTTATTAAATATAAAATATTATTTTTAAAAAAATGGCCGGTGTGTGTTGGTGCAGGACTTTTATGTCGTTCAGGCGATGCGTCAGGCGATATTTGGTGCCTAAATGGTGGTTTTTGAGGCGATATTCAAATCATTTTAATGGCTCCTTCATCCCTAGACAACGCGTGTGGCCACCGAATCTTCATTCTGGCGTGGGTGGCCTTTTCTATTTTTTCTCAACTTCTCTCCGTTTCACTATATTCTCGCGTCTAACCCTTCAATTTATCAAACTGGCCTTTCATATTGTTTTTCCTATAGATTTGGTCAATTTTATTTTGATTGTAATCTACTTTATTTTAAATAATTTATAAAATTGGAATTTGTTTTATTTTTATTTTTATGATTTCATTCTCTTTCAGTGTTTTCCTATCAGATTTAATTTTCATTATTTATATTGCTATTTTTTTCCAATTCAATAATTTTTTTGAATTTATATTTTTTTCAGTTATATCATTCAAAATTAAACTAGATAGGAATTAAACTTCTTGATTGAGTCCGTGTCTAGGATTTCACAGGTTGTGAGTTTGGAAGATTAACCCGATATTAAGAGATTCGTCCGGGTTTGCTAGGAAAAAATTTTAAATTGATATTTTTTTATCCAATTTAATCTTTCAATATTAAATTGACTGGGGACTAAGCTTCTTGATTGAGTTAAAATCTAGGACTTTATGGCTTGCAAATTTCGAAGATTTACTCGGGTTTAGAAAATTTACTTGGTTTTGTTTTTTGTTTTTTTGCTTTTTATAAGCTCATGGTTTTTCATTTTCATTTCTCAGCATTTATTTAACTGGAGATTGAGCTTCATTGTTATTTTTTTGCTTCCTATAATTTTTTTATTTATTTTAAAAATGACCTAGGTTACCTCGAATATTTTTATTTGTTGTTCCTTGTTAAATTTAGCTTTTTTCTACAGAAACTTAATTTTTTAATGAAATTAAATTAATTGATAAGATGTAGGCATAATATGCTCATTTCATGATATTTTATTTGCTTTATGGGTCGTTGCCCTAATGACGCATGTGGTGGCTTTAGGTATCATCGTGCAACGTTTCGCAGTGGCGTTAGAACCGTCTCAATGAGCTATTTCTTGTAGTGGGGCAATGTTCACGACGGAACGATGGTGAGTCTCCAACGAATTCTTCTTTTTTTCTCTCCAAATTATGACACCGACATCTCATTTTTTATAGCTAATTATTGTCAATTTTTTCCGCTCTATTTATAATCGATGCCTTGTTTTTTAAATCGTATTATCGAATTAACTGAGTTTATTGCATCTAGTCAGATCAATAACTCGTGTCACAGATTTTCTTGCTTCTTTGAGAACACTATCATCACCTGAACATCCATGTTTTATGCTAAAAAAAATCTAAGCCGACCTACAGTGTTGCACAGGCTACACTATCTATCTAGTAGTAGATCGAAATCCAAAACAATGCGCATTGTATTTCAGGAATACCCTACCTATTCCGTTTGACACTAAGGTACCTCGTGCTTTTCAAAATGTTTTTTTAAATTTTTTTTCACTTGAAAAAACATTAAATTAATGCCTTTTTAGATGATTTTCAATGGTCTTGATGTGTTAATGTTTAAAATAAATAAAAATTATTTTAATATATTTTTAATTAAAAAACAATCCCTATCATAGTAAAAAAAGAAAACAAGACATGATTCAAATGTTTGTCCCATATAATTCATTTTAAGCAGGTATTGCATCCAGAGCTGAGTATTTTAAAAGTTTTGATTTTTTATTTCCCATCAACACAGCAAAACTGCATTAAAAAAATAAAGTATTCAACATTTCGTGCACCATTTAAGAGTACTTATATTTGTTCATCTTATGTACGTGAAGGTGTTTTGAACACTCAGTGAGGGGTGATAATATGGACCGTAGGAGGGTTAGTTTTTTTTTTCTTTTCAAAATAAATAAAAGCAAAAGCCGGGGATAAAGCCACCACAACAAGAATCGAAATGAGTAGAAGCAAGCATAGGTTATAATGTGCAATCGTCCCTTTTATTTTATTAAATTTTCTAGAACGCAAAAGACCAAGACATAAATGATAAATCCTTGCTAGCTACGTGTACAAAATAATCATCAAGACTACCGTGTGGGGCAATGCCTCAGTGAGTCACGAGAGGGTAGCATATAATATTCATCAATTAAACATAAATTTTAATTATTCCTCGATTATACTTAAGCCCTGCTCTGTTCTGGCAGGAGTTCATAAATGTGCCGTGACAGCAGAGTCAGCTAATGTCACCAGTTTACAGGTAAAATGTCACGGGCATCTTAGCTCTTAAGAAAAAATCTCGACTTCGAAATCATGTACGTGGCAAACGATGCATCTACAACCTTAAATATCGTCACAGCTCACACATGCATTGTTGCTGCTCGAACGTACGCCACTCCAACATTGTTTTCCTTTTCTATTGTTAGGTTTATCCCTTTCTCCCTAATGTTTCTCTCATGATTACGAATTGAAATTTGTAGACGAAATATTTTAGTTCAAGTTATTTTATTTATTTATTAATATGAATATTCAAATTAGCATGCACGTATTTAATTAATATCATATGTTTTAAAATTCAAATCATTCTTATTAAACCCAATAGGAGGTTGATTTGGCGCGAGGCTAAGATAATGAATTAAAAAAGCTGTTCTAGAAGTGATTAGGCCATTTGTAATTTTATTAAAAAAATAAAATAATTTTTAATCAGATCAATGAAATCATGACTTAATCGTTAGATCGACCAGAATAATTTTTGATTAATTTTTTTATACCCAACCTGGAAAGAAATGTCTGAAAAAATATTGAATTAAAAGAATTTTGAGATAATTTAAATTGCTAGGCTCCTTTTTTTTTTTTTTTGAAAAAAAGAAGGCACGTTGATACTTCAAGTTATCGCAACATGGATGGGAATTTTGTTGTGGGCAGCTTTACCAATTTAAGGATTCATAATTGAATTTTAAGCATTAATGTGAAGTCTTGTTTTGATGTCAAACACGACCACCTGAAAACCCTCTCGGAGCAAGTAAGCCATAATATTCAAAATTATTAATCAAAATTATTGAAAAATAATTTCTTAAATTTATCAGGACAAATATGAATCTTCCGAAATTTGGTAAAAGTTGGCCCGAACTTCGTTGACTCTTTTTTTTCTGTCATGACCTGTCTGCTGGTAAATCACTAGCCCCACTCCTCAAATCTGCATTTTTTTTCAATAAAGTAGACTGCTAAGCATTGTTCTAGACATAGAAACGAAGAGGGAGGGTAAATAGTACAGTCATAACATGTAAATAGTTGTCAAAACAGTATTCTAAAACCCAGTCACCTGACCCGGTTAGCCTACCGGGTTGATCCGATTCATAGCTTGATTTGGATTAAGCTTCATAATAAACAAGAAAATTTAACCCATATATAATCCGGTAAGAAATATGAATTCACTGTGAGTGTATTAAAATCTATTAAATTTTTAATTTTTTAAAAATTGAGTCATCATGCTTTTCTAATATTTTTTTATTAAACCGTCCCACTAATAACCTAATTCTCACCTGGAATTGGATTTAATAATTATAATTAAAAAAGCATTCTTGGTGTTATAAGAATTTTAGGTAGTATTTGGTATTCTAGTCTTTTAAAAATATTTTTTATTTAAAAATATATTAAAATAATATTTTTTAGTTTTTAAAATTTATTTTTAATATTAATATATTAAAAAATTAGAATACAAGTGAAAAACGAGGACGAAAAGGATTAGTTTCCATGGTTTTAATTACCTAGAGAAATAAAATAAAATAAAAAGGGAGAAGTAAAGTGTGATTAGAGGGATAAAGGTGGGGGTTGAGGCGGTAAAAAGAGAGAGTAATGATGAAAGATGGAGGAGCTAAAGGTAAGGGGAAATAGGGGGGGAGGAGGTTGTGTTTTATAATGATTAGGTTTCGTCAAAACCAAGAGGAAGGGATGCGGTGGGTAATCATTTCAACTGTCTGGGGAAGAGAAGCTCTTTGATTTTTGGTGGGTATATGCATCATGGCTCATCATGATCATCATCATCATGGATTCCCTTCTTTTACGTGTGCAAATCCGCTTTTTTCCGTGTCTGATCCCTTTCTTGAAACCTAGACTTGTTAAAGAGTGGCTGGCTTCTTGTTTGCTGTTCTTGATAATAACCATTGCCATTGCTTTCACCTTGATTCTCACCTTTCTTGTATGGAACGAGGCCTTTGCCTGCTTGCTACGGTGGTTTCCTTCCCTGTGGGATGGGCCATGTGTTCTGGTTGCTGCTGCTTAACATTGTGGTTTTCTGTTCATTGTAGCCTGATGTTTGATCAAGGAAAGAAATCACCACACCATAGAATGAATTGCACTTTGCCTTTCGGCCCCAGCATGCGCTTCGGGATCCATAAACACTCCTTTTTTTAACGGGCCTGAGAAAAACAGAGCAGCGATTAAACCCACTCTCTAAAGGAAGTGCAAGCCCAATAATAAAAACAATAATAAGAATGCATTAATTATTAATATAATAGGCATAGTTTTGAAACCCGGCCCGGCCTGGCAGGTCGACCCGGGGCTGGAGCTGGGCCGGATTATAAAAAAAATAGGAAAAGTCAAAACCCGGGGTGACCCGGTGACCTGATTAACCCGACAAGACCCGATCAAAAACTCGGTTGCAGCCCGTTGACTTTTTTTTACTAAAAAAAAGATGCGGTTTTTTTTTACTGTGGAAGGCTCTACTGTTCATTATTTTATATATTATTATAAATGAGTTGTGTAAAGTTTTATGATTTTTTTTTTCAATTTAATCATCACATTTCATTCTAATTTAATATCAATTGATTTTAGTTTCTTATAAAAATATGACATAAAAAAAGTGACTAAAATAAAAAAGATGTTAAACATGGATGACAAGTAATTTGGTTCTTAAACTTTAAAAATTATGAAGATTATATAATTTCAATATCTCAATATTTTTTCAATTTTTTTTAAATTAATAATTTTTTCATGGTTCATTCTCTATTTTTTTAATTTATATTTAAATTAGTGCCCCTTCTCTCTTTCATTTTATTTGGAGAATCTCTTTTAAATAACAATTTTTTTTAGTTATACATTTAAATTTGAAAAGTTTTTTTATATTTATCTATAATTTTTTTTATCTTTTGTATAGATGAATTTTATTTTTGAAAATAAAAAAAATATTTTCAAAAAATATTTCTAATATATGGAGCATTGTATAATGTTTTTTTTCCTTTTTATTTTATTCAATCAATTTAATTTGTGTTTTTATTTCTATTATTGTTTACTTAAATAAAAAATTATTTTAATAAATAAATCTAGCCAACACAATCGAGTAAGTGTCATGTATTTCGAGATTAAATATCTTAATCTATAAATGTCTCTTGATTTTTCAAGTTTTATTTTTATATGTCGTTATTGATTGTTTATTTATTTATTCGCACACATAGTTCTCGATTTATTTGATTATATAAATATATAAAAAAATTATTTGAAATTAGATTTTTAAATTATAAAAATACATTGAAAAAAAATATAATATTTTTTTATAAAAAATAAAGATATTAGGGTTACATAACTAGTTGCTATGCAATTAATGACTCCTATATTCTGCATATAGTTTGCAACTTACAAAACAAATTGCAATAGACTGGACGAGGACAAGCTGGAGTTGTTTATCATGTTACAAGACGCATTGAGCATCACATAGAACTTTGTCGTAAGAAGTTTTTTAACATAGGAATTGAAATATATTTGGTAAGAAAATACAAGAACAGACAATACTTCAAAATAAGATGATGATGTAGCTTAGCCAGTAACTAAAATGAAATTTCAAAAGTTATAGTAATTAAATCTAAACCTGGTAAAAAAAAAAACACCGAATACTATAAAATTTTTAAAACAAAAAAAAAAACTAAAAGAGTAAAAAAATATAAATTAAATTAAATTGGTAATTATAGCATATCAGTCACATCAAATCAATCATATGGTAGCATGGCATTTGAGATCGTGGTCTAGTGGGGGAAATAACTTGTTTCTTTTTTTTGTACCCGGGTTCGATCCTCTCTGTGTATGTCTGTCATTCTCGCGGTGCCTTATATGTCTACTGGACTTGCAGGATGTTCAGTGACCCTGAAAATTAGTTATGATACACGTAAACTAGTTCGGACATTCCAGATTATTAAAAAAAAAATAATTAAAAAATTATTTGGAAACATGGTCGCGGCAGTGTAGCATGAACATGGAGACAGTCTACTTGCTCATTTGAGAAACCACAAAAAGTCCCACGGGGCATATAAGGATACATAGTATGCTATCGTTGTTTTTTAAAATAAATTTTGTTTAAAATTATTAGCATATAAAAATATAAAATAAAATTAATTTAAAGTAAATAAAAAAATATTTTTTTAATTTTTATTTAAAAATACAAAAACAAATTGTTCAGCCGAGATTTTGATGTTGAATGAGGCTCGCCTCCGCAGGAAGATGCAGCCCCACATCTTCACGGGGACCAAATAGAAATGTTTGGAACGAGGCTTAATTTATTTGTAGGCTGAAACCCTAAAAAGCCCACCCAAGTTTTAGGTTTTTGGATTTTAAAAGCTTCATAGATAACTATCTCAGCTAGGTCTGGTCTTGATAATTGAAAATATCACTCCACACCATAATTATGTCAATACTACTATATAATTTAAACCCTATCCCTAATTAAAAATGAGACTAAAATATTATACAGCTGTAAAAATAGATTCATCCTGTTTTTTTAATTATTTGACTATTTATACATTATATAAAACTTTAAATAATATAAAATAAGTTTTATAAATCACCCCTAACCCATATAATACCTTACCAATACTTTATTTTGACCATCAAGACTTTCAAGATGATTAAAAGCAGGTCAATAATTAAAATCTAAAAACAATAAAGTACATCAAAATTTATTAAATTGTTGATTTTTTTTCATATGTATATACATGTTAAAAATAAATAACAAAAATTTTATGATTTTTTTCTTATATTCCTTTTTTACTCCTTTAAAGGAATTAACTTAAAAATCTTGTAAAATTCTAATGATATTAAAAAAAAAAAACTCCTTGGTCAAAAGATGTAGTAAACTCTTATTCGTGTCTATATCTTCAATGTTTACGACAAGAAAGTCTTTAGAATAAAAGATTAAAAGCCTACGATGTCACTGTAATCATGTTAGCATTTAATCAATCATTAAATAAATTTTTATTTACATTTATACCTATTACTCTAAAACGTAAAAGGAAAAAGTACTATAGCTTTCCTCATATTTTTTTTCTCATTTTTTTTTTATATTTTTTTCCCCAGGATTGTCTTCTTTTTTTTCCCCACATTTTTTTTTAGTTTTTTCCCTTTTTTTTAGGTTTTACATGTTTTTTTTCTTTTTTTCCCTAAGATTGTCTTCTTTTTCTTTTTTTCTTTTTGTGTTTTTTTTTAAATTATCTTTGTTGATTTTTTTTAATATTGAACTAATTGAGAATTTAGTTCTGTAATTTTTTTCTTTAAAACATTATGGATCGCTACAATATTTCCCTACATGGTTTTTTTTTCTTTCTTTTTATGATTTTTTTTTAATATTGAGCTGGTTGAGAATTTTGCTTTGTAGTTTTTTTCTTTAAAACACTGTGGATTGCTACAATGTTTCCTCACATGGTTTTTATTTTACTACAGTGTTTTCCCATGTGTTATTTTTCAAAATTATTTTTGTTAATTTTTTTTTTATATTGAGCTGGTTGAAAATTTAACTTTAACTTTCCTCACATGTTTTTTTTCTATTTTTTTGTTATGATTTTTTTTAAAATTATCTTTGTCGATTTTATTTTTTTAATATTAAGTTGATTGAGAATTTAGCTTTATAGTTTTTTCTTTGAAAACATTGAGGACTGCAATAATTTTTCTCAATATTATTTTTATTTATTTTTTTTATGATTTTTTCCACAAAAACATATAAGCATGCCACAAGCCCACGTCATTATGCACGCATGACATCTAGTTTGTGCTATATGTGGTTGGTTTTATTCAATTTTTTATTTTTTTAGGATTAATTTTAATATTTTTATAAAAATTTTATCGATACACGTGCGGTTGCAAGTGTCAAGAATACTGGTTCTTTATTCTTATAAATGGTTCATGTTTTTTGTTTTCCTCTCCTGATATATACTATTTGCAAAAAAGAAAATCTTTTCAAAACGAACTTCTTTTTGAGGTATTGGCAGCCCAATAACTGTAACCTTGCCCAGCCCCCGCCTGCAGGTATTGGCTGCTGAACCTCCTCGAGCCTTCACAGAGACATCTTCTACCGTTTCATTTCCTTGGTCCATGGATCCCAACACCAACTTCCATTGGTTCAACACTTGCCCTCTTGTGCTGGACTTCGGCCTTCGCAGAGAGACATCTTCTGCTGTTCATTTCGTTTCCTTGTTCCCTCATGTCTCGAAACAAGAAGACGACTTCTTGCCTTTTCCTGTTTAACAACAACTACACTAAATCCTAAATGTCAACGAACAAATAAATTTCTAATTAATGATTGGTTTATAGATAGTAGTCTTGTCAGCCAACCCAGGAGGGCCATACTAATTAAGAACGGTGGTCGAATCATGTCCAACCCAAACAACTATCCTTCTAATCTTGCATACGGGCTAGGGTTTAAGGCAACAGCTATGTTTATTCTTGGCTGACGGTTTGTGAGACTACACCATCCGATAATTCAAGAGCAAAAGGGATCCACACTCTTTTTGTTTTGCTGTTTGGGAATTCGTCGATGCTTTTTTCTCAATTTGTTAAGAAAAAAATGCTGCTTTTGAAGTTCTTTATTTGCTTATCTTGAACTTTTAAATTGAATAGTGCTCTTAGCAGTGAGATAAATAATATACAAAAATAGAAAATCAAATCAGATCAATCTTAGTAAATTATCAACTAGTAAACGTAAATCAATTTAAATAGATAAAACAGAGTGATGGATACTTTTAAACTGCTGAAAATATTCCCAGCATTACCTCTACACAAAAAGAAGAAGAAGAAGAAGATGGCACCGTACATGTGCAAGTGGATTACGGCCACGCTACCAGGATATTAAAAAGAAAAGGATTCCTAACGCACTTAATTTGTGGAAAATCCCATCACATCACAGTTGCAAAAACGGAGGAGGTATCTGGTCTGTACCCTTTAACCTAACCCCATGCTGGCAAGATTAGGTGGCTTGAAATCCTTATTGTGAGATCACAGAATTAAAACATCCCAAATTTATTTTCCTGATCTTCCTGGACGTTTGCTGGCACAGTACCAAGGAAGAATATACAGTACACTGTCAAACAACTAGAACAATCTGCAGAGCTTCCATGATGGATCGGTTTCTTGCATGGCATCACCAGCTCGATCAGGTCTCGTGCTTTGGACAATAGCTTGCTACCACGGCTGGAATTTCTACTTGATAGCATTAAATGGGCTGGGCCTGGACCACCCATGAACAAGTACCTAGTTTTGAATACCGACCGAGTGTGATGGTGATAAAAATAAATGCAAATGGATGAGTGCCCTCCCCGCCCCCCAAAAAAGAAAAGATGCCCCTTTTCTTTTTAATATATATTGGGTTGTGTTTTTCCCTTTCTTCTTGTATGTGATTAGAGCAATAACGCTTCGGACACAAACCACTCCCTCCACTTGCAAAATGCATGTCTCCCACTACTCTCTTTTTCTCTATTTTTTTACAAATCTTTCTTTTTCTTGGTCTGTGGCTTGGCTTTTTTGACCACCAAAAAAGCTAGAAAAAGTTTAGGAGAAAATAGTACTGGTAGAAAAAGACGAGGAAATAATCAGTCACCCGCAATCCTTTCATGTTGTTGGCTAACTCTTTATCTGATCCACCACCCCACACACAACTTGCTGCTGCTGCTGCTCTTTCAATTGAATCACTCCACCATCTATAGTTAATCTCATGTTTAAATTTGACTCTCTCTCTAGTGTTTAAGCTTGTTCGAGAATTCCTTACCTTTACCTCAAAGCTAAGGCCTGTTCATACTTCATACTCTTCCAAGGCATAAATGTAATACACGTGGTAGTTTGGTTCTTCATCCCATCCCTGTGGGTACCTAATTTTGTTCTTATTGATCTTTCAAAAAAAAAGAAAAAAAGAAAAAAGAAAAACGATCACCTATCATGACCGCAGCAGCTCTTTTCAGACTGCTGGCATCATTTCTGAGTTACATAATTTAGAAGTATACATATTCTGGACAAGATGCAACAACTAAAACACAAATTTAAGCAAGAAGTGATCGTTTCTTAGATTGATTATGATAAACAGGTTCAAGTTGTTTTAACAGGATTGAGAATACCAATCAACACTTGGCCTATTCTATTCTCAGAAATTAAACATTTAATAATAAATTGGCAAAAAGAGAGACGAAAATCCCCGGAACTTGAATGTTTAAATTACTGATGCCAATTTAGATATTGTACAAAAAGAGGAAAAACAGAGAAAATAAGAGACCGCCTTGATACCCATAAAAAAAAAAAAATAATAATAAGGAAAACACCAAAAGTTGCCCTTGTTTTCTCCGATATACCCCTCTCTATACAAGAAACCAAAAGTGGAAACAAAATTCCTGTGCGCTGTTCAAACGACCCCATAAAAAAAAAAAAGTTACACTAACCTTAAAAAACATAACAGAAAAAGGATTAATGCAACCTCAGTCACCTCGTTTTCTTGTGGCCGATAAAGCGCACGGTTTTCCGCCGTTACCGTCAGTCTCTACCCATTCCATCGTTATACCATTTTTAGATTTAATTTAGCTCTCAACCATGACATCATCGCCATCCCCTCCACCAACACCACCGGCGTCGTCCCCGCCTTCACCATCCTCATCCACCCACCTCTCAACAGGGGCGCACTCCTCTTTATGTCTGAGCTTCCAGTCAAGTGCTTGACAAGCGCGTGAACAATAGTTAACGGCTCCACAAACAGAACACCGTCTAAACTCGTGTTTTCTTGTCTCGGGCCGCCCACAACCTGTATGAGAACACAAACGGAGTCCCGAACCAGCAGACCCGCCCCGAATAGCAAACCATTCCGTCATAAAACGACTGGCCGGATGAGCCTCAGGAGCTGGAACATTACACCCAAAGTCACTCAACAAAGGACAGCCACTGGGTCCATTCTCACTAGGGTGACGATGGTTAGGGTGTGCGTGTGGGTTCCACGTGAGCCAAGCGCGCGTTGGCAGTCCAGAATCAGGATTAGACAAAACAGCCGCGAGTTCACGCGCGTTTGCTTGGACGAGAAAACGACGTCCCTCAGTTACGTTTTGACGGACACCATAACCGTCTTGCAGGCAGTGGCCTAGCTCCCGCAGGGCGTCGATGTGACCAAGAAAGGCAGCGCGTGCACACAACGCGACGCCGGCTCGGAGGTCTTTATCGCTTTTGGAACCACCGCTTCCATTGAATTGTATAACAGCAAGTGAATAGAGTGCAGGCGCGTGTGAGCTAATCGCCGCCTTTGCCATTAGAGAAGCGCCACTCCCCCGGTTTTGTAAACAGTAAAACCGAATCTGTACGCAATATAAAAATTCCAATTAATACCTTCTGATAATAAAACACTGATTTTTCTGTGTCTTGAGAGCGATGATATTTGTTGAAAAATTATTTGTATTTAATTTAATTAATAATTACCATGCCAAGAGTGTAACAAGCTTCAGCATTTCCGGCATCGGCACAGAGCTTGAGGAAACGGTGAGCAGAATCGGACCAATTGTTGGCTTTGATTGCAAATGATTTCGGAGAAGCTTTGGATAATACTAGTGAATGAAGGCCTAATCCATTTAATCTCCTGCACCTGCAGTTTCAATCAAAAGCTTGATTCAGAAAATAACGCTTCTCTATTCGCACCATCAAAATAACAAAAGTGTAACCGTTTCCGGTCAAATCTCAAGTGCACCGGCCAACAAAAAAGAAATATCCAAAGAGAGAGCGAGAGAAGAAAAGGGACGCACGTAATTAAAACGTTAATGAAATCGGAGGGGCAAGAAGCAGAAGAGCTAAGCTTGCAGAGGATAGAAATGACAAGATCATCGGGTAAAGATTCAAACAAGTCAGTCTCTCCTTTTTTTCCCGTCGAGACTAATCGATTCCTTTTCCGGCAAACCATATATTCTCCGGCGGTAAAATCAGGTTTCCCCCTATTATAAGTAGTTGACGATGTCCTCTTCTCCGCCGCAGTATTACAAGCGTTTACTGCTACTCCTCTTCTAGGATAAGAAATCCCTCTCCTTGTTCTCATTTCTCTCTATCTGGTTTTTATTTTGGTTTTCTTGTCTCTCTGGTTTTGAGAGAGAAAGGGGATAAAGTGAGGCCAAGGGAGAGCTTATATATAAAAAGAGAGGAAGGTAATCTAAAGCAAAGAGAGCAGCAACAACGACGACAGCAACCGATTTGGTTTGAATAAATAATTTTCTTAATTAAACAGAGTGGGGTGGGGTTGCTAATTACAACATTATCCCTTCGGTTATCGTTTGTGAACCAAGATCCACATGCTCGGATGGTTAATAATTTGGCGGTTAAAGTAAAAAAACAGTTCGACTCTAATTAACTCAGCGCTTCCTATTTCCTTGATTTAAATCCAGTAAAATAGGGTCAACAGCATGGATCTGCAGTAAAAGGGTTTTACTCACTCAAATTTGCCTCCACTTCTTCCTTCCTTGACTATTTATAATTTGTTGCTTTTTTTTTCTTTTTCCTTTTCCCATATTACGAGCCACTATTTATGGCAACACTAGCTGACAGGACAGCAAATGGATAGGTAATGCCTTAAAAGCCCATTTGTTTTTACTTTTCAACGTTAATTAATTAATTAATTAATTCGGTCCCTATTTTGGAATATCCAACACTAGCTGACAGGCCGCGCTTCTGCGCCGTGTTTTATTTTATAAAACAACCCTTTTTTTTAAAATAAAAAATAAGGTTGTCTGCTTTTTAGAATTCGGACATCGCATAGATGGTTTGAAAAGTAGGATCAATGATTTTTGAACCTGAAAATTTATTATTTAGTTTTTTTCTTAAAAAATATTTAAATAAACTCATTTATAACAATAAATAACTAAAAATTAGGTTAAAAACAAAATTCAGATTGATAAAATTCACCATGTTAGACAAGGTAAAGACCAAATAACACTTTAATTGAACTTCTGAATCATTTAACACTAAAATCATGGTCAAAATTACTATCAACAAAGCACTTCTTCTCTCTTTGCAAGATTCTCTCTCATCTTTCCAACTCAATTACTATGAAAACATGAAAATAAACTTTTGGATTAATAAGAATTATTGTTAGTGTGGGGTTAGCTATAAAATTTCGTCATGTCCTCTATCTTTAAAATTTTTATTCTTTTACCATAACATCGAGCCCAATTTCTTTTAATTAGGCTACAAAAATGTATATAGTTTTTTAAAAAATCCAGTTACCGCACTGTGCATATAAATGGGTAAAACCGGATAATCTCCTACACTCGAGATGTGCTCGAATTAGAGAAATGTAAAATTACGGAAGGAATTCTTTCACGGCAAAGAAATTATGAATGGAGAAGGGAAGGGTTAGAGGAATGGGTCCGCTGGTCATGAGATTGGATAGATAATTAAATTAGCCCTCTTTTGTCGAAAAATCATGCTTGGTTTGATCTTTCAATTAGGTCAGGAAATAGAATCTGCACCCGTGATTTGGTGGCAATGCATTGGTTGCCAACAATCAAATTCATTTAGATAATTAGATTTTTCTTGAAATTCAAGAAAAGACAACATCGATACTTTGTTCTATTTTATGTTGTGATTCTTATGATCAAATACTATGATTTTATTGTCTTTGTCTCGAACGAGTTCAGCTGTTACAATACAAATCTCTACTTTAATATTGGAAAAATACGAATCATGGGGGTTTTATTTATTTTTAAAACCATTGACATTCACTTGTAATTCATGTCATGATCAAGGTCAATGACGTATTTTACTATTTTCCTATTGTTTATAAAAGCAACGGCATGATTCTAGCTCCTGTCAGGTCAAATGACTATATGGCCACAAATTCTGAAGCGTATAAACTGGTAAATTCTTAAAAACTGAAAATCAGAACGGTGATTGCTCAGAGATGGCAGCTAGCCAGCAACGGCAGAGAGGTAAATTAACGCAGCCATGCATTGTTTGTTCACCGGTTATCTGTAATAGCTTTATTAAATGAACTCCAACTCGAGTTTTAACATTCGAAGTTCCCGTTTTATGATAATGTAACTGAGAAGGTTTACTAACCAGTGTTGTTATGAGCCTTGTCTGATTGGTTAGTCCGTCATTTTATAACCTAACTTGCATAAATTTTCCTATCAAATTGAATGTTGATGTGATCACCAATTTAAAACATAATTTAATTTTATTTTTTAATAAAAAATCAATTATTAAAATGATGTTATTATAGATTAATTGAGGTAACGTCTAGTTCAACTCATAATTCAAGTTCTAGATTGGGTCATAAATCAAATTAGATTTAATAGTTTTGCTACTATCTACTATTATTGTAAGAAACTCTAAAATATATGGGAAAAATAATATTGCCATGCTTTTGAAAGTTGAATTCTCTTACACTAACTTCTAGGGGTGTTTTTGTATTTTTACTCTTTTTTTGGTTATTGATAGGTTTGTTTAGGGGCAATTTTGTAATTTAACAAGTTTAAACATTATTATAAAAAGGTTGTTGACGTGTACAATGCACGTGTGAGTGACCCCGTGTCCTTCAAACGGTGCGTGTATGGTTGCTCGGTGGTTAAACACCGCCTTCCACAGCGGGGTTTGAATCATCTTAATGTTGCCTCTGTTATGAGGCGGCGTGTGTTGCCGATAACCATCCATTTCAGCTCAGCGCGACCTTTTTCTTTCTCTTCTCCTTAATTTCCACGCATGCCTCTTCAAGATTTATAAGCAGTCATTCAATTTGATATTTATTCACATTTGATCCATGTTCTTTTGATTACCGTTCATTTTATTTTAAACAATTTATAATTTTGGAACTCCTTTTCAATTTCACCCCTTTTATTTTTTTCATCTTTTAAGTTTGGTCCCTCATTCTTTTAATTACTATTTGTTTTATTTAAGATAATTTTTTTAAATCGATTTCTTCTTACAATTTCATTATCCTTAAGTTTTTTTCTTATCAAATTTGATCTTCATTCATTTGATTGTTATTTTTTTCACTTTGACAAAAAAAATTTAAATGATTTTTTCTCTAATTTCATCTTTTAATATTAAATTGGTTAGGAATCTAAGTTTGCGAGTTTTATACTTTAGTATTTATTCAATTGAAAATTGGGTTCCGTTAATTTTTTTATTTTTTTCTATAGGATTTTTCATTGATTTAAAAAATGACCTGAGTTGTTTTGGGTCTTTTTATTTACCGTTCTTTGTTAAATTTAGCTTTTTAAAAAATAATTTTTTTTAATTAAATGAAATTGACTGATTAAATAATTTAGTTTTTTTCTACATGCTTCGCGTAGGATTTTTTATCAATTTTAAAAATAATCCATATTATCATGAGTATTTTTATTTGTTATTTTTGTTGAAATTAGATTTCTTTTAATTAAATTAACTGAATATGAACATAAAATGCTCTTTTATAATATTTTATAAAACTTGATTGAAATTAAATACGGAGACTGGTCATGAAATTTCAATGCTAAATTATGAGCCACCAAATAAAAGAGAACATGCTCAAGACTTGAATTTGTTTTTTCCACCTCCAAAAAACATTTCAGGTGCAGCCCGTGACAATCGATTAAAAAAGTTTTTATAAAACATAACCAGCACATGAGTAGATCAACATTTTAGGCAGGATACACCGAGGCTTGTAGCTCAGCGGCAGAGACAAGGTTTTCTTGTCTCTATCACCTGGATTCGAGCTTCAGTGTGCACGCCTGTTACCCCCGCGGTGTCTTACTTGCCTACTAAGCTTGCAGGATGTTCAGTGGGTCCAGGAATTAGTTGTGGTGCGCGTAAGCTGGCCCGGACACCACAGGTATAAAAAAAAAAAAACACTTTTGGCGGGGTCTCAGAGACCTCATCTTTACCATTTTCTAGTCGACTTGAGATCTCAATATATCCTCGTTGCGATGGTAAAAGTGAATTGTCTGCCTACCTTTTTTATGACTGCAGGGTCCGGATGTTTAACTTTACCGTTTTAATTACAGATAATTACACGGAATATCCTAGCATTTTTAATTATATTTTATATTCTAACTTCATACATAGAATAATATTTTACATTTTTTTTTAAAAATTCAATAAACAATATCTAATTATTTAAAAATTCATTGCAATAATTTTTTAATAACTAAAAAGCTTCTAAAATCCTTAAATAAAAAAATTATCATTCATAATTTATAATTACAATAATACCATCCACGATTTCCTGAAATAAAACTGATTGTTGTGGCATCCCAGTTTAGAGACATGGCAACAATATCATTTATTTCTAACATGGGCTAATTCAACTTTGATCAACAAAAGCTGAAAAAAGCAACACAGAGACAGACCCACAAATACTTTAATTCAACTTTATTTTATCTCTTTCAAGATAGATTAAATTCAAAAGCAATAGTTTTATTGTTTTGAGAGTAGAAGAAATGACCGAAATAGCGATGAAACAAGTTTTTATCAGTGTATCCTTACTAAAAAATATCAGATTAAAAAAAATTTACGGTTATAAATTTTCAAGAAAACAAACACGTCTCAGATAAATGATATTTAGATGTATAAAAGTTATATGAGATCCACTCTATTTCTATCAAACATTAATATAGATATAAGAAATATTTATATCTCATTAAATACTATCAATGTAAAATTACACTTTAAACCCTCATCTTCATAAAATAACAAGATTCATGAGCTATAAATACATCATGAGACCTTCAAAACAAAGATTCATAATCTTTATTTTCTACTGCATATATATTTTTATAGCATCTCTCTCTATAATATTTTTATATTTTTTCTTTATAAAAAAATACTTATTTAAACATAAAAAAATTCTTATCTTCATCAAAATGATTTTTTTATAGGTATTGGCTGCAAGCTATCTTATCTTACAAAGCACTAAATATAAGTTATTAACCATAATGACTAAAAAAAATACATAAAATTATTGAAACCAATTAATTAATTAATTATCCAACCCGAGAAATCTATTTTCATATTACTTGGATTTACGAGACTTCATCAAATAGAAAAATGATTCCCCACGTACTAACAATATGATCCAATCCCAGACTCTTGCAGTGGATCGGATCTACCATCCGGAATGAGATGCTTGTAGTGAACACATCAAAAGGGTGTATAGGCGAATAAGACATAATCACAGGAAGAATTTGATTTGAAAATTTGATTCATATAGATCCAACAATGCATTTATTTCAAGTTTGCTATGTTGAAAAAACCCAAATTGATTTTCATTGATTATAAAATCTTAATTGAGAAGGGAAGCAATAGAAGGAAATGGAAGACCTTGAAAGATAAAATTGACATGATATATTGTTATTTATGTTATATTATAAATGAAAACAATTTAAATTTTTTATTATTTGTAAAACTTTTACATGATACAAAATATAAAATATAATTTCTTGAATTAAAATGAAAAGGTGAAATAATGAGCAAACCTCGCCTTAATTTTTTTAATTATCTCTTTTAATTATAATTATTTGATTAAGTTTTCAACAGTAAATATAAGTTTTCCATTTTTCTTCC